>Ga0209675_1000146_pt1 | contig 93829 bp, 81 predicted proteins | sample AraplaCol_mLB_r2_2_FD_184280 | JGI IMG/M metagenome (GOLD analysis project Ga0209675, IMG submission 184280) | Arabidopsis root microbial communities from North Carolina, USA - plate scrape MF_Col_mLB_r2 (SPAdes) (version 3) | ecosystem: Host-associated > Plants > Roots > Endosphere | place...
AGGATAAAATCCTAATGAACTTAAAATATACCATGCACTCATTTGTCCGGCATCATCATTTCCACCCAGTCCATCTGGTGTTGCTTTATACTGCATTTCCAGAATACTGCGGATTTGTGCCTGTGCTTTCCATGGCTGTCCGGCCCAGTTATAGAAATAGGCAACATGGTGAGCAGGTTCATTTCCGTGAACATATCCACCAATAATTCCTTCCCTTGTAATATCTTCAGTGTCTGCAAAGAATTCATCCGGTAAATGCATGGTGAACAACTCATCAAGTTTTGATGTAAATTTTTTCTTTCCACCCATCATCGTGATCAACTCATCAGGATTTTGAGGAACAAAGAAACTGTAGTTCCACGAGTTTCCTTCAATAAAGCCTTGTCCATGGGTACTTAAGACATCGAAATCTTTCTTAAAGCTTCCATCTGCCAGACGTGGACGCATAAACCCGATGGTTTTGTCAAAATTATTTTTCCAGTTTTCAGACCGTTTGATAAACTGATTGTAAATTTCTGTTTTGTTTAAATGTTTTGCAAGCTGAGCAATAGCCCAGTCGTCATAGGCATATTCTAATGTATTGGAAACTGATGTCCCATTTTTTTCGGCTGGAATATATCCAAGATCAATGTATTGTCCGATGCCTTCGTAATTTCTTTTATTAGCTGTTTCTATACATGCTTTCAATGCTTCTTCAGGATTACCGTCATAATTTCCTTTAATAATAGCGTCAGCCACAACGCTTACACTGTGATAGCCGCTCATACACCAGTTGTCATTGGCATAATGTGACCAGATAGGCAGCATTTTCATTGAGAATTGATTATAATGAGCCATCATTGATTTTACCATATCACTGTTCCGCTTAGGCTGGATGATATTAAAAAAAGGATGTAGCGTACGGTAAGTATCCCATAAAGAGAACGTAGTATAATTGGTAAAGCCATCCGCTTTGTGAACATTTTGATCTAACCCTTTATATTCTCCATTCACATCCATATAAGTGGTAGGATTGATAAAGGTATGGTACATGGCGGTATAAAAATTCGTCTTTTCTGCATCAGAACCTTTGATGACAATTTTGTTTAATTCTTTATTCCAGTTGTTTTGAGCTTGAGTTTTGGCCTGATCAAAAGACAGATTTCCGGCTTCTTTTTCCAGGTTTTCCAAAGCATTGGTCTGGCTTACCGGAGAAATGGCAAGTTTTACCTCAATAGCTTCATTTTCATTGGTATCAAAATCAAAATACATTTTCAGATTTTTTCCTGCAATCTCCGGGAAGTTTTTATTCTGATCAAATTTCCGCCAGAATCCTTTGTAAACCTGCTTTTCATCATAATTTTTTTGCCCATAAGATTTAAACGGTTTTGAAAACTTCATCGCAAAATAGACCGTTCTTGTTCTTGCCCAGCCATTAGTCTGACGATAGCCTGTGATGGTATTTCCATTTTCTACACGAACATATGTCCATACATTTTTCCCGTCATAATTGTAAATGCCAGCCATCAGATCCAGAATAATATGAGCCTGGTCAGATTTCGGGAAAGTATAGCGATGAATTCCCACTCTTGGAGTTGCTGTCAGCTCTGCAAGAATATTATGATCATCCAGTTTTACTTTATAATATCCTGCTTCTGCTGTTTCGTTTTGATGAGAAAACCTGCTTCTGTAACCGCTTTCAGGATTGGTTGCTGTTCCAGGATTCAATTGAAGTTTTCCTACGCTAGGCATAATCAGAAAGTCTCCGAGATCAGAATGCCCTGTTCCGCTGAAATGGGTAGAACTAAAGCCTACAATGGTTTTGTCTTCATATCGGTAGCCGGCACAATATTTATAAACCTCACCATTGTATTTTCCGTTAAGTTCATAGGAAATGGTGTCTGTTTCAGGGCTTAGCTGTACCGCACCAAAAGGAACTGTAGCTCCGGGGTAGGTATGACCCATCTTTTCGGTTCCGATCAGAGGATTGACGTATTGGATTAATTTTTCAAATTTTTGAGCATGAAAGTTTGCACTTAAAAGTACCAGAGAAAGAAAAACAATAGACTTTTGACTTTTCATTAATGACAATTTTTCAAAGTTTAAAATTAAGTAAAATCATCATTTGCTGTTATGTTTTAGAGTAAGAAGGGTGTTATTTATTCTTTTTCAGAAAAACGGAAACCTATTCCGTGCAGGTTTTCTATTAAAATATTCTGCTCTTCGGCCAGTACCTTTCGCAATCGGGAAATAAATACATCAAGACTTCGCCCCATAAAGTAATCATCATCACCCCAGATTGCCTTCAAAATATCCTGTCTTTTAACAACAAGATTTTTATGGCGAATAAAGTATAAAAGAAGATCAGATTCTCTTTGAGTAAGAGTAATACTGTTTTCTAAACCTTGCAGTGTATAATTTTTAGGATCAAAATTATATTTGCCAACTTTATATTTCAGAGGAGTCGTATCCGTTTTCTTAGTACGTTTAAGGAAAACTTCAATTTTCAGCATAAGCTCTTCAATACTGAATGGTTTTACCAGATAATCATCAGCACCAATTTTAAGCCCTTTGATCCTGTCTTCTTTTAAAGCTTTGGCAGAAATAAAAATAATAGGAATCTCAGAATTTTTACTTCGAATTTGCTGTGCCACCTCAAACCCATTCATGCCAGGCATCATAATATCCAGCAGACAAATATCGAAATCCTGACTGTTAAATGCTTCCAACGCAGATTCACCATCAGAATAACAGCTGATATCGTAATAACTTTCCAGACTGTCTTCCACCAGAAAAGCTATTGTTTGGTCATCTTCGGCATATAAAATTTTAGATTTCTCCATACTTACACATGATTAATTTGAAAACGGAAAGAAAAGTGTCGTGGTAATTCCATGGTCTTCATTATTCTCTACAGAAATTTTCCAGTGATGCTGCTGAACAACTTTTTTTACATAAAATAATCCCAGCCCGAAACCATTTACTTCTTCACTTCTTTTGGTATGTACCCGGTAAAATTTCTCAAAAATATGAGGAATATTTTTTGCAGGAATCCCCATTCCGTTGTCTTTAAACTTTAAATATAACCCTTTTGAATCTTTATGAGCTGAAATTTTAATGACAGGTTTCATTTCACAATACTTGACAGAGTTATCTAAAAGGTTGTAAATGATATTGGTAAAATGAAATTCATCAGCCATTACTGAAGTGCTGTTTTCAATATCGATTTCGATGCTGAGGTCTTTATTTTTGTGCTGTATGTTATCTGCAATCTCTTGAATAAAAGGGAGTAACAGGATTTTTTGAGGCTTTAATGACAGTCCTGCTGCATCATTTTTAGCAATATTCAATATTTTCTCAATGTGGCTGTTGAGCTTATGACTTTGATTGATGATAATGGAAGTATAGGTCTGCAGTTTGGAATTATTCTGTACCAGTTCCTGTTTATTGAGCGCTTCTGAGGCCAAAAGTATCGAAGATAAAGGCGTCTTAAACTCATGAGTCATATTATTGATAAAATCACGCTGCAGTTCCGAGAACTTTTTCTGCTGAATAATGGTATAAATAGAATACACATACACCAGAAGGATGATGATAAGAGCAAATGTAAGCAGATACCAGAATCTCAATGAACTGATCAGATAAGTGGTTTTATCAGGAAACCGTATGGAAAAGTAATAGATCAGATTTTTATGCTTCGGGAAATTAATTACCTTGTTACTGGGGCTTTCCTGATGGGTTGTCATGTACTTCCCGTATATCATTTTATCACTGTGGCAGTTGTATAATGCATATACATAATCTGTATTGATCTGGAAGCGGGTGAATTCTGTTTTCAGGTAATATTCTAGAACTACGGGATGGAATTCATTGTTGATATTAACCACATAGTAGTCATTGGCAATATTCTGTACAGGATTTTCAGTGTAGGATGTCTTTCCTCCGGAGAGCTTTTCCGCAACTTCCATTAAGGCGATATTAACCTTTTGGTTAAATTTTTTATCTTCAAGATTATAAGCCTGGCGGGTCCACATCAGCTGTGCTACTAATATTCCGATAATAGCAATGAAACCCAGTGTTATGATAATATTGAGTCTTTTTATTTTCATTTCCTGAAACAATATTATCCAAAAATATCTATTTATCTTTTATCATTAACAACTCGTTAACAAATGTTAGACAGCGGTTAACAAGTTGTAATCTCTGTCTGCTTTACATTTGTTACATCGAAAGAAAATAATCAGTTTCAAATATTAAAATTTATACTCATGAAAAAACTAAAAATTACAGCTCTTTTGGCAGTGTTGGCATTCTCTCCTTTTTATGCGAATGTAATTACTGCAGACGCTCCATCTATTGTAAAAATGGTCGCAGATGCTATTAAATGGAAATCAGAATCTATCGATGTAGGAAATATTCCTCAGGGAAAACCGAAATTGATCAGATTTGAATTTACGAATACGAGCTCAAAACCAATCATTATTCAGAATGTGGCTCCTTCTTGCGGATGTACTACAGCAGATTATACAAAAACGCCGATCCAGCCGGGAAAAAAAGGATTTGTAGAAGCCAGCTATAACGCAGCAGCAGTAGGACCGTTTATGAAGACTGTAAACGTTACTACCAGTGACAGCAAAACTCCTAAAACACTTTCTTTCAAAGGAGTAGTAGCTTCTTAATATATTGTTTTAACAAATAAAAATAGCCTGGTAATTGTTATCAGGCTATTTTATTTTTCTATAGTCTGATCTATTTTAAGAATAATATAAAGAATAATTATTTGTAGCATTATTTATCAACCTATTTTACAGGATTGCATTTCAATATTTATTACTTTTAAGAAAAAATATTTTATGAGTCTATATACACAACCTATGCTGCGCGAAGGTGCACTAAAAGATAAAGTAGCAATTGTAACAGGAGGCGGAAGCGGTCTTGGAAAAGCGATGACTAAATACTTTCTTGAACTGGGCGCCAAAGTAGTGATCACTTCCAGAAATCTGGAAAAGCTTCAGACCACAGCTAAGGAACTGGAAGATGAAACAGGAGGAAAAGTACTTTGTGTGGCTTGTGATGTAAGAAACTGGGATGAGGTGGAAGCGATGAAAGAGGCAACACTGAAAGAATTCGGAAAGATTGATATTTTGTTGAATAATGCAGCCGGAAACTTCATTTCTCCAACGGAAAAACTGACGCACTCCGCTTTTGACTCCATTCTCGATATTGTTTTAAAAGGAACAAAAAACTGTACCCTTTCGGTAGGAAAGCACTGGATAGATTCTAAAACTCCGGGAACAGTACTGAATATTGTAACCACCTATGCATGGACAGGCTCTGCTTATGTAGTGCCATCTGCCTGTGCAAAAGCAGGAGTTCTGGCGATGACCAGATCACTGGCAGTAGAATGGGCAAAATACGGAATCCGTTTCAATGCGATTGCTCCTGGACCTTTCCCTACAAAAGGAGCATGGGACAGACTTCTTCCGGGAGATCTTCAGGAGAAATTCGATATGAAGAAAAAAGTTCCGTTGAGAAGAGTAGGAGAACATCAGGAACTTGCCAACCTTGCGGCTTATCTGGTTTCCGATTACTCAGCATATATGAATGGGGAAGTGGTAACCATTGATGGTGGAGAATGGCTTCAGGGAGCTGGAGAGTTCAATATGCTTGAAGCAATTCCCGGTGAAATGTGGGATGCCTTAGAAGCAATGATTAAAGCTAAAAAGTCAAATTAAATTAAACTTATAGTAAAAAAACTCCCGGATGTGTAACAAATCCGGGAGTTTTTTTTACCTATACACTAAATAATACTTTTTCAAATGAATTTTAAACTTCCAATCCTTGTTTCGACGCTTGCAGTTGTCCTTTTTTCAGGATCTGCATATGGACAGCAAACTCCGAACTATGATTATGTAGAAGCATTTAAACCATTCTTCTACCCTCAGACAGGTACGGCAACCCGCTCTGCAAGTGGGCAGCCGGGACATGCTTACTGGCAGAATTCTGCGGATTACCATTTGAATGTCAGCCTGAATGAAACCAAAAAAGAGATTACAGGTACAGCAGAAATTACCTATACCAACAACAGTCCGGATAAATTAGGTTTTCTGTGGCTGCAGCTGGATCAGAACCTGTTTGCGAAAGACTCCAGAGGGAATGGAGTAGTTCCGCTTTCAGGAAGCAGAAATGGAGCTCATGGCGAAGAGTTTAATGGCGGATATACTATTAAATCAGTCAAACTTGATGGCAAAAAAGAAGTAAAATATACCATTACTGATACGAGAATGCAGATTGACCTTCCAAAGGAATTAAAAGCCAATGGAGGAGTTGCAAAAATAGAAATTGAATATTCATTTATTTCTCCGGATTACGGCTCAGACAGAATGGGAATTCAGGATACGAAAAACGGTAAGATATTTACCATGGCGCAATGGTACCCGAGAATGTGCGTGTATGATGATGTGATGGGCTGGAATACACTTCCTTACCTTGGAGCTTCGGAGTTTTATCTGGAATACGGGAATATTACAGCCAATATTACAGTTCCGGCTAATCATTATGTCGTAGCATCCGGAGAACTTCAGAATGAGAAAGAAGTGTACGGTAAAGAGGAAATCAACAGATGGAATGAGGCAAGAAACAGTGATAAAACCGTAATGATCCGTCCTGAGTCTGAAATCGGTAAAAATAAAACATCCGGTACAAAAACCTGGAAATTTAAAATTAATCAGACCAGAGATTTTGCATGGGCATCCTCTGCCGGATTTATTTTAGATGCTGCAAAAATCAATTTACCTAGCGGAAAGAAATCTCTGGCTATTTCAGCTTATCCCGCAGAAAGTGCAGGCGATCAAGCCTGGGGAAGATCTACCGAATATACGAAAGCAGCTATAGAGCATTACTCGAAAAAATGGTATGAATACACGTATCCGGCTGCCACCAATGTAGCAGGGAATGAAGGCGGAATGGAATATCCGGGAATCGTTTTCTGTCATATGGATTCTAAAGGAGAAGATCTTTGGGGTGTTACAGACCATGAATTCGGGCACAACTGGTTTCCTATGATCGTTGGATCTAACGAGCGATTATTCGCCTGGATGGACGAAGGATTCAATACATTCATTAACGGACTTTCCACCGAAGCTTTCAATAAAGGTGAATATTATCGTAAACCGAATCTGGCAAGATCAGGAACATATTTGCTGACAGACAGCCTGGAGCCGGTAATGGTAGGGCCGGATAATATGAAAGAAAGAAGTATTGGTGCTTTAGCTTATTTTAAACCGGGAACAGGATTAGAGGTTTTAAGAGAAACAATTCTGGGACCTGAGAAATTTGACAAAGCTTTCAGAACCTATATAGATCGCTGGGCATTTAAACATCCTACACCATGGGATTTCTTCCACACCATGGAAAATGTTTCCGGAGAGGAACTGAACTGGTTCTGGAGAGGATGGTTCTTTAACAAATGGAAAATTGATCAGGCTGTTAAAAATGTAAAATATATCAATGGTGACTTTAAAAACGGAGTTCAGATTACGGTTGAAAATATTGGACAAATGCCAATGCCTACAACGGTACAGATCAAATTCAAAGACGGAACGGCGCAGACAGTAAAAGTTCCTGTTGAGGTCTGGAAAAGAAATACAGAATGGACATTCAAGGTAGATTCTAACAAGGAAATTGATGAGGTGAAGTTGGATCCGAATTCAGTAGTTCCTGATATCAACCTGGAAAACAATAGCAAAAAACCTTCATAGAGATATTGGATATATATCTATAATTTAGATGTAACGCAAAGATCTGATATGCGATGTTTAATTTTTAAGGGGGCAAAGATGATATCAATGGAATTGATTCTTTCTAAGCGTGAGCATATTCATGCAGCTTCATCAGCAACTTGTTGCTTTCTTAGCTTACTTAAGAATAATAAGAAATCATTATCATCTCTGCGTCTATAAAATAGATCTCTGCAATATGCATTATAAAAGCCTGAACTTACCACTGTAAGTTCAGGCTTTTTATTTTTTAGGGTGTTTTTCCTGAACAGGTTGAGGTGTTCTCCTGAAATGTTTTGATGGTCAGTGATCTAATTTTGTCCCACAATATTAATCAAAAACAAAAAACATGGAAACATTAAAATCGGTGCTGGAAGCAAGCCACGCCAAAAAAACAAAAAATGAGTTAATTGATCTTTTATCAGGAGTAGAAAAAGTGCTGACCCCGGCAGTCTACGAAAAAGTATCAGGAATTGAAACTTCAGAACTGAGTTCACTGACGAATAAAGAACTGTTAGCAATTGTAGACGAATTCAAAAAGAACTATGATGAAAAGTGGGAAAAATCTTTCTCAGGTGCCTCTTCAGAGATCATGAAACTGATTGCCGGTAGAATGGCTGCCGATGACGAGATTTTCAGAACTTCTGATGCTGCCAGTGCAGATTTTGCAGCAGAATTGGGAAGTATCGACTTTGCCACCATTATTGGCGGGCCTTTGGATGCCTGTGTAAAAGCACAGTCTAATGCCTCAATTGCCACGGTTAATTTCATCAATGAAGTCGGATTTGAACTTACAGATCCTGCCAATGCAGCCAGTGCTAAAAAACTGAGAATGGCAGAATTCAAATACAAAAAAAATATTCCGAATCCGGATTTTAAGGAAGATGAGCCAGTAAGTGCTACCAATCCTAAAACGATTCCGAATGATGTAGAAATTTCAGTGCCTTTTATTGCGCTGTTGAATGTTCCAAGCTTCAGAATTGAAACCTGTGAAGTTGACTTTAATGTGAAGCTTAATTCTACATACACAAAAGACGTAAGTGATGAATTTGGGATCAACGCCGGAGTTTCCGGAGGATGGGGACCTGTAAAATTCAAAGTGGATGTATCGTATAAAAGAACTTCCAGTACAGGAATCAAAGTGGAAAAAGAATATTCTCTTGGGGTAAAAGTGCGTGCAACCAATGACGAAATGCCTGCAGGGCTTGAAAAAGTGCTTGGACTTCTTTCACAATAACAGATTTACGAAAGATGATAAAACTATCAGATTACCTGGATTATCTCAACAACGAGATAATTCAGGCTCGTAAAAAAGCAGACGAAAATGCTGTTCTTATTGCCAAAGAATACGCCCGTCATGAGTATCTGAAATATTTCAAGGTTCCACGCTATGCTTTGCCTAGTGTAAAGATGGATATTCCGATCAAAATCACGGATATCGATTCAGATTCCAAATATAATTTTAAACTGAATCAGGATCAGTTCGTCACAGAAATAAATGAGAGAATCCGTCTGGCAAACAAAGAGAAAAACCTGAATATTTCTGAAATCAGCAAGAGACAGCTGCAGACTGAAGAATTCAAAACGCTGTTCAGTACGCTGGAAAAAAATGATCAGAAATTCGGTAAGCTTCCTGCAGTTGAGGTCCTTAAGCTGGATCTCAGGAAAAAAGTCCAGCTTCTCAATTCCGGAATTTTCCGGCCTCAGGAGGGAGCAACAGAAGAGACCGATGAACTGAAAGATATCTTTTCAAAGGTTTTACTGAATAAATATACGCTGGTAAACGCCAAGCTGAACAGCATTTATATAGATCCCAATACCAGTGCAGCAGAAGATAAAGATAAATTATTCATCAACCTTCATGTGGAAATGGAGGAAGAAGGAATCAGAATTGTGTCTTACAAAGATAAAGACGGTAATGAAATAGAACAGATAACTTTTGAGTAATGCAGGAACTTATTCACTTTACGGTACAGAAAATCAAAGAACTGCTGGAACAGTTCAATGAAGTTCAGACTTTATATCTGTCAAAAGCATTTGATTTTGATGCCCGGTTTGATGCATTTCTCAATGAAGTTCTGGAATATTTTCGCACCAAAGGAAACACCAGCCATGAATCTGAAGTACTGAAGGTAATGAATATGATTTCCACCGTTAAAAGAGGCTTTAACCCTATAAAAATGGAGAAAATAACGACTGGAAGAAGGGAAATGCTCGGAGGATTCTCGTTCAATGGGATGGAAAGTATTTATGATATTCTGATGGAAATATATGCCAAAGAAAACAAAAAACTTGATGAGGCGGAAGAGCTTATTTCAGGAATCATTGTCTCGTTATACCAAAATGGTATTCTGGATGATGAAAAACTGAAAGACATGAATTCTGTTCCCAAAATCAAACGTTTCTGGACTTCACTGGTTGAACAGAATACAGCCATATCCGGAATTAATAAAAAACTCAGACTAACCATTATTCCGGAGGATATTTTTCTTATTCTCGAAAAGGTATTTCTGAAATTAATTTAAAAAGATTATTATGGAAACCGGAAGATATATTGTTCTGCTGCAGAACCAGCAGAAAAACGCAATTAAAAAAATAGAGAAAGAACTGGAAGTGAATATTACTTCTTCAGAATTTCTCTCGAAAGAAAACCGTTCTTACGAAATCATTGATAAGGACAATGGAGTCCTTTACAAAAATCTTGGGGTTCTAGTGGTGGAAAATATGGATGAAGAACAGTTGAAAAGTGCTGTGAGAGATGAATCGAATTCTATTGTATACTACGAAAAAGAAAGAGAATTTTTTCCTGCAGATGAATTACAGCTTATTAATGAGCTTAAAAAACAGTCTGCCGGACTTGCAGAAAAAATCTCAGAACTTGAAAAATATATCATCACAAAACCTTTACCTCAAAAATCATTCGTTGAAATGGAATGGGGATTAAAAGCAATCGGATTGGAAAATACCAGCTACACAGGAAAAGGGATTGATGTCTGCATCCTTGATACCGGACTTGAAACTTCCCATCCGGATTTTTCCGCTGAGGTAATGGAAGGAAAATCTTTTATAGATGGTGAAGACTGGAACAGAGATCCCAACGGGCATGGTACACACTGCGCTGGAGTGGCTACAGGAAATACAAGAAGTGATAACGGAAAACGTTACGGAATTGCTAAAGACTGCAACCTGAAAATAGCAAAAGTGCTCGCAGATAACGGCAGAGGTACCACCAGCAGTGTCATTGATGCGATAGACTGGGCGATTTCGAAGAAATTCAGAATCCTGTCTCTTTCATTAGCTTCTCCGGTGAAACTTGATGATCAGCCGTCAGTTCTTTTTGAAACCATTGGAGAAAGAGCGCTGGAAAATAACTGTCTTATTATTGCAGCCGCAGGAAATGACAGCAACAGGCCACAGATTCCACAGCCTGTTTCAATGCCGGCCAATTCAAAATCGATTATGGCTGTTGGAGCCATTGATGCTCAAATGAAGATCGCCAGATTTTCAAACGCGGGTCTCAATCCGTCCACGGGAGGAAGTATCAATGTCTGTGCTCCCGGAGTAGATATTATCAGTTCCTATCCTAAAAATGCGAAGAACAAGAATAATTTATATTACAGTTTGAGCGGTACAAGTATGGCTGCACCACATGTTTCCGGGCTTGCAGCGTTGTATATGGAACAGTTTCCCGATAAATCAGCAAAAGAGATATGGGAACTGATTGAGAACAAGGCAAGGCCTGTTGAGGGCATAAAATACAGAGATATTGGAAATGGTTTAATACAGATATACTTATGATCACTTACCTCGCAGTTTTAAAGAAAGATATAAATTTAAAAAAGCTTGAAGTCCTTCTCAAAAGTAAAGGTATAAAACTGGCTGCTCACTATAAAACAATAGGAGTCGTAAAGCTTGAAAGTCAGCTGCCGGTTTCAGAGTCTGAATTTCAGGAGTATTTTATATCTATAGAAGAAGAAAAAGATAATTTAACAATATAATCACATCAATAAAGCTTTTCTGTCGCAGAGAAGTTTTATTTTTGTCTCTTAATGATAAAATAACATATGAATTTCAGATTTTCAATGGTGTTTCTGATGTTTTTTGCATTAGGATTCTCACAAGACCTTACCGTAATGAGTTTTAATATCAGACTGAATGTAGAGTCGGATAAAGACAATGCCTGGCCAAAAAGGAAACAGGACGTTGCCGATTTATTAACCTATTATCACCCGGATTATTTCGGAGTACAGGAAGCGCTTCCGGAGCAGATGAAAGATATTAAAACAGGATTAAAAAACTATGACTATATAGGAGTAGGAAGAGATGACGGCAAAGAAAAAGGAGAGTTTTCTGCTATCTTTTATGATACCAACAAACTGGAAATTGTAAAATCCGGGACGTTCTGGTTATCCGAAACTCCGGAAAAACCCTCAAAAGGCTGGGATGCTGCCCTCAACAGGATCTGTACTTACGCCATATTTAAAGACAAAAAATCGAAAAAGGAATTCCTGGCAATGAATCTTCATTTTGATCATATTGGAAATATAGCAAGAGTGAAATCTTCGGAACTGATCCTGAAAAAGATCAAAGAGCTGAATCCAAAGAACCTTCCAGTAACATTGAGCGGAGATTTTAACCTGACGGATGATTCAGAACCGATTAAAATCCTTTCTCAGAATATGAAAGATACTTTTTATCACTCAGAAACAAAACATTATGGCCCGGTAGGAACATTTACGGCTTTTGATGTCAATACAGTCCCGAAAGACAGAATCGATTATATTTTTACCCAAGGTTTTAAAATAAAATCTCACAGACATATCAATGACAGAAGAGAAAATCTGTTGTATCCTTCAGACCATTTCCCTGTGATTGTGAATCTTTCCCTATAAAAAATCAGTTGGTTGGAAAATCAACTTCAAATCCAATTCCTCTCAGGGATTGGATTTTTATTTGGGGATCACTAATGAAATATTTGCGAAGTCTGCTGATAAACACATCAAGGCTTCTTCCCGTAAAATAATCATTGGTTTCCCAGAGATTATCCAGGATATTATCTCTGGTGATGATCGTCCGGTTATGCTTCAGGAGATATAATAAAAGTTCCTGTTCCCGTATGGTCAGTCGGTTGTTTCCGTTAGGGTGCGACAACAGAAGTTTAGTGGTATCCAGTGAAAATTCTCCGATTCTTATCTGACTTTCTGTCACGGCGGGAAGTGTTCTTTTCAGAATATTTTTAATTCGTAAAACAAGTTCTTCAGGGTCGCAAGGCTTGGAAATATAATCGTCGGCACCTATTTTCAAGCCCATCAGACGGTCAATTTTTTGATTTTTAGCCGTTAAAAATAACAATGGAAAATGACTTTTTTCCTTTACAATCATTTTGGCCAGAGAAAAGCCGTCAAGATTGGGCATCATCACATCCAGAATTCCTATCTGAAATGGGAAATCAGCATGAAGCAATGGTATAATATCTTCAGGGTTCTGAAACCAGCTGACTTCAAAATCCTCCAATTCAAGATATTGTTTAAGAATCATTCCGAAATCCGGATCATCTTCTGCCAGAAGAATTTTAATTTTCATAAGGAATTGATATTTTAAAAGTACTGCCTGCATGAAGCTGGCTGGAAACCTCTATTTTACCACCATAATCGGTAATGATTTTTTTTACAAAATAAAGTCCCAGCCCAAGACCTTTGCTGTTGTGAATATTGTTATTCTGTATTCTGTAGAATTTTTCAAAAATATGATTCAGTTCTTTTGTTTCCATACCCTGGCCATTATCTGAAACTTCCATTTCCAATTGCTGAGAAAGATTTCGGATATATATTTTAATAGCCGATGCACCGTATTTTACACTGTTTTCACAAAGATTTTTAATGACTGTTTCCATCAGGTTTTTATCAAAAGGAAGTTTTTGTGAAACTGTATTTTCAAGGTTAAAATCAATGTTCGGGTAAGTCACCGCAAGATCCTGAATGAAAAAATCCCAGTCTTCAGGTTGTATTTCAACCATTTCATCCGGCATTTCATCTTTATGAAGCTGAACCATCAGGCTTTCCAGCCGTGAAATCTGTCTGTCAATAAGAGGAAGCGTTTCAGGATTCCATTCTTTTTTTAATGCTTTGGAAGCTATTTTTAAAGTAGCGATAGGCGTTTTAAACTCATGCGAAATGTTATCCACAATGCTGTGGAGAACTTCTACCTGCTTCTGCTGCTGAATCAGATTTCTGATCGTGAAGATATAAAGCAAAAGAACTCCTGCAAGAAGTATAATACAACAAATGATCAGCAGGGTAAGCTCTTTGAAAACAATACTTTTTATATTTCTGATCTCAAAATCTGTCTGGGTTTTAACAAGAAAAGTATTCTTTTTTTCAACATGCCCTTTATCTGTGTCATTTCTTTTGGTGGTTGAGGTTTCCCAGCTTCCGTTACTCGCAATACGCGGATTTTTAAGCTTATCCTGCGTTTCAAAAATAATAATAGGTTCGGTAATTACTTTTGTGCTGTCCGGCAGATGAACAATGGAAAGATATCTTATTCTCGCAGAGATTTCATAACCGTCTTGCTGGTGACGGCTGTCGATATAATGAATCAGTCTTTCTCTGGCAGATTTTCTGTTTTCTATGAAATGATTTAGAAAATCCTTTCTGTTGATTTCCTTATTATGGTACTTGATAATGATTTCCTGAAGAGAGTCATCATTCCTTTCTTTCACCTCCTGGATATCTTCAAGACTGTCTGTGTAATTGGTAAGTCCATCATTTACGGATCTGTAGATATCCCTTTCTTTTACCTGATAGGTCTTATACATAAAGTACACCTGAATTCCCAGTAAAAGCAGGAACAAAGCGGCAAAAACCGAAATCAGAATTTTACTCTTGGCTATCATTAAAACAAAGATAAAACTTTAACATTTTACTGAAATAGTATTTTTGTCATTAACCTTTTATTAACCTGATGGTTAATGTGTTTTTGGTAATTTTAGAAAATTAATGACCATTTAATGAAAAAGATACTCATTCTTGTAATTCTGATGCTTGGGATACACATCAATGCTCAAACCCACCGCTTTATATATGAACTTCAATACAGATTTGAACCTAACGGGACAAATTATGATAAAGAAGAAATGGTGCTGGATATCAATCCTGATGAAGTGAAGTTTTATGAATCTGAATTTTTAGCAAGCGATTCCCTGAATATTCTTCATGGGGGAATTTCTTCTCAACATACCAGCCAGTCCGGGCAAACTATTATCCGAAAAAGAAATTCCAATAAAAATAAAAACTTTGTTCAGATCATGATGATGCCTTATTATTATGTTTTTGAAACGGAGGATAATATCCGGTGGAAAATAGAGGCTGATACTAAAAAGATCAATAATTATAATTTACAAAGAGCAACTGCTGTGTTTGGAGGAAGAAACTGGAATGCTTGGTTTACGCCGGATATCAACATTCCTGAGGGCCCCTATAAATTCAGAGGGTTGCCGGGATTGGTTCTGTATGTGGAAGATGACAAGAAAGATTTTATATATTCTTTCTCCCGAAATAGAAATCTCCCAAAAACATACGATACAAAAAGCTTTCTTGAAAAGCATTATTCACTGGATGCTATTGCCATTGACTTAAAGAAATGGGTAAAACTGAATCTGGAGTTTTACAATGATCCATATGCCAGAATGAGAACCGAATTTCAGCCGGACTGGAATGTCCGCATTAATGGGCAGCAAATCAAAAGCAAAGAAGAATTTGCAGGTTTGACTAAACAAACTCAGATAGACATCAAAAAATATTATAATCCGATAGAACTGGATAAAGCCATTCCTTATCCATAAAAAAATATACTCTATTGATTTTAAAACCTGAATTTACGAATTCAGGTTTTGTTATTTTAAAGAAAAGACATTAACCTATCATTAACCCATCGTTAACCGAAATTCTCCCTTTCAATACAGAATTTTGTAGGCATAAAACAGAACAGTGTTTTGTTGGAATAAAAAATAACCATGTATAAAATTCTTTTTTTTCTGTGTTTTCCAGCTTTGATTCTTGCCCAGAAACAAAAAGCTGGAGGAACAGTTGTAAACACCGAAAACGAAAAGCTTTCTTCCGTAAAAGTGGAGGTGTATAATGCTCAAAATGCATTAATTAAAGAATTAAAAACAGATGAGAACGGGAATTTTGTACTGGAGGATATAGTAGAACAGGAGGTGAAGCTTGTTATTAAAACTCAGGGATATTCTTTATTTGAGAAAAAATTGAATGTAAAAGAGTCTGAACCACTCAATATCATTCTTAAAAAAGAATCTAACGAAATAGAAGGAGTCGTGATGACAAAACGTAAACCTTTGGTGAGAAGAAAGGTAGACCGTCTGGAATTTAATGTGGAAAACAGTAACATTTCTTCACTCAATGCCTGGGAAATTCTAAAAAATACACCCAGTGTCACCATCAACAATAGTGTATTGAGTGTAAAGGGAAGTACCGGAATTCTGGTGACGATTAATGATAAAAGAATAATGCTGACAGGAGATGAGCTTAAAAACCTTCTGGAAAATACACAGGGAGATGAAGTGAAGTCAGTAGAAGTGATTACCAACCCGCCAGCAAAATATGAAGCCTCAGGAAGTGCAGTGCTGAATATCGTTCTGAAAAAGAATAAAATTGAAGGTTATCGCGGTATTCTTTCATCCAAATATGTGCAGACACAATATGCAAAAGGCGTTTTTGGTGTTTCTCAATATTATAAAAAAGATAAACTTTCCTTAATGGGAAGCTATTATAAAGGGCTGGGAACGTACTACCGGGAAGGAACAGACTATGTAAACTACCCGGAAAGCCAAACCCGATGGGTAAGTACAATGAACAGGAAGGATAAAAACAATAACCAGAATACCCTGAATTTTAATGCGGAATATGAATTGGACAGCCTGACCAATCTAAGCCTCAACTACTCAGGGTATTTTTCTCCAAAGTCCTTCGGAACTTATAATGTTCCTACATTGATCTATAACCAGCAGGATATAGTGGAATCTGATTATACCACGATCAATGATCACCGTTCCCGTTCCATCAATAACTCGGTAAGTTTTCAGATAGACAGAAAACTGAATAAGAAAAGCAGTCTTTCATGGATCAATTATTTTACCGGAAATAATGCAGATAAATATCAGAATGTAATTACCCATCTGAATTTTGCAGGCCAGCCACCTAAAGAAGATAACTTCCTTACCTGGAATAAAGCAGATGTTCAGCTGTATTCCACCCAATTCGATTATCAGTGGAAAGGCGATAAACTGGAACTTGAATCGGGAACGAAGTATAGTTTTGTAAAGACCAGCAGTACACTTGATTTCTCCGATAATGAGAACGGAATACTCCAATACCGGCCGGAGAAAAGTAGTATTTTCGATTATAAAGAATACAATTTTGCACTATATTCTTCATTAGCCTATAATATTGGAAAATGGAGTTTCAAAGGCGGACTTCGCGCGGAAATGACAGATCTTGAAGGAGTAGTTTCTGAACCTTATGAATTGAATAAGACCAACTACTGGAAATTCTTTCCTACTTTTTATGCACAGTATATCACAGAAAATAAACAGGAATTCGGATTCTCTTATGGAAAGAGAATAAGCAGACCTTCCTATTCATGGTTGAATCCTGCAAAATCTTACTACAATCTGTTTTCCTATTATCAGGGTGATCCGAAATTAAAAGCGACAATTACCCATAACCTCAATCTCACTTATTCCTGGAAAGACTGGAATCTCGATTTGTATTATCGAAAAGAAATATATCCGTCCATGGAAATCTCCTATCAGGAACCAAGTACAAACAGTCTGATCTATTATTTTACCAATATTGAGAAAGGAGAAGCCTTTGGATTAAGCTTATATAAAAATTTCCAGATCAAATCCTGGTGGAATATTATCCTTTCTGAAAATCTTGAGCATAATGAAAATTATTTCAAAGGAATTGACGGAATGTTGTATAAAAATAAAGTCTGGAACTGGGTGTCCAACATTTCAACAAACTTTACATTGGATAAAAACAGCGACTGGAAAATGGAAATTGGGCACCGCTATTATTCTCCGGGCATACAGGGAACTTTCAGAATATCTTCTCTGTGGTCAGCCTATTTTGTAATGAACAGGAAGTTCTTTAGTAAAAAACTGGAAGCCAGTCTTGTTTTTAGTGATATCTTCAGATCCACAGGGCAGAAGGTCAGCACAAAATATGCAAATCAGGATAATTATTTTCTTGATTATACCGATACTCAGGGAGTGACATTTTCATTGAAATTCAACTTTGGAAATCAATCGGTTAAAAATGCAAAAACAATTCAGAAGACAACTGAGCAGGATAGATTATAGAATGTTTTTATACAAAAGTTAATTACAGTGAAATATTATCGTGAAATAATGATCGTCTGATGGTACATTTTCGCTATTTTTGATGCCTGTCTTTAAAAAGATCGCTATGAAGAAAATTTTTTCCGGAATGCTGATCGCAGTCTCTTTACTGCAATTATCAGCTCAGGAATTGTATATGCCGAGGAATATCAAAAAAGCGTATGAAAAAGGTACACGTGATATCTCCGGAGCGCCAGGAAAAAACTACTGGCAGAATAAAGGAGTGTATAATGTAGAGGTGAAAGTAGATGCTGCTACAAAAGTGGTTTCCGGAAAAGAAACTATTGTTTATACCAACAACAGCCCGGATCATCTGAATGAGTTTGCCATACGATTTGTAAATAACCTTCACAAGCCGCAGTCGCCAAGATCAGGATTTGTATCCAAAGATTTCCTTTCATCCGGACTGAAAATTAAGTCTTTTGCTGTAAACAATGTAAAATATGAAATCAATAGTGACGATTGGAGTACTGTTGAAAAAGTAAAATTAAAATCAGCTTTAAAATCTAAATCAAAAGCTGAGGTAAAAATAGAGTGGGAATATCCACTGTCGGTTCAGAGTGGAAGAGAAGGACAGATTGATCCTGAAACATTCTATGTGGCATACTCTTTTCCAAGAATTTCCGTGTATGATGATTACAACGGATGGGATATGCTGCAGCACTCAGACAGACAGGAGTTTTATAATGATTTCAATGATTACAGTTTTGCCATTACCGCACCAAAAAATTATGTAGTTTGGGCAACCGGAGATTTTCTGAATCCGGAATCTGTACTTCAGCCGGAATATTTAAAAAGATATAAAGCTTCTCTGAAAAGTGATAAGCTGATGCATATTGCTACAGAACAGGAAATGAAGTCCGGAAAAGTAACAAAACAGAATAAATGGAATGTCTGGAAGTTTAAAGCCAGCCATATTACAGATTTCTGTTTTGCGATGAGTAACCATTATGTGTGGGATGCCGCCAGTGTTCAGTTAAAAACAAAAAGAGCCAGCGTTCAGGCCGGATATCAAAACGGAGCTAAAGATTTTGAACATTATGTAGAGTGGATGCGCTACAATCTGGATTGGTTCTCAAAAAACTGGCCTGGTGTAGAATATCCTTACAATGTAATGACGGCTATCCAGGGATATGCAGATATGGAATATCCTATGATGATTAATGATACCAGTATTCCTGATGATCTTAATGATGCCCGGCTTACGGCAGATCATGAAATTGCCCATACGTATTTCCCGTTTTATATGGGAATCAACGAGACCAGATATGCATTTATGGATGAAGGCTGGGCAACCACGCTGGAATATCTTATAGGAATTGATGAAAACGGAGAGGCTGCTGCTAAGGAGTTTTATAAAAACTTCCGCGTTAAAAAATGGATCAATGATCCTTCTGCTGAACAGGACCAACCGGTTATTACCATGAGTACACAGGTAAGCGGTGCCGGATATGGAAACAATTCCTATGTAAAATCTTCATTGTCTTATCTGGCACTGAAAGATTATTTAGGAGATGAACTTTTCAAAAAAGCATTACATCACTACATGGATAACTGGAATGGGAAACATCCGGTTCCGTGGGATTATTTCAATTCTATGAATACAGGATCAGGAAAAAATCTGAACTGGTTTTTCCAGAATTGGTTTTATACCAATAATTATATTGACTTAAAAGTTACAGGAGCCTCTCAGATGAATGATATGCTTACCATAAATGTAACGAACGTAGGAGGTTTTGCTATTCCGTTTGATGCGATATTGTCTTATGATGACGGAACTACAGAAAAGCTCCATTTTTCACCTTCAGTTTGGGAAAAAGATCAGAAAATGACCGATCTTGTCATTCCTATTAAGAAGAAAATAAAATCAGTGCAGCTGGACGGAGATATCTTTATGGATTATACTCCGGATGACAACCGTAAAAACTTATAAACTAAAAGCCTTCAGATTCTGAAGGCTTTTTTGTTTTAAAAATAGGCTGTTAATCGTAAACCTAGCGTAATATAATTGATTTTTTCTTTAGCAATCAGGTTGTTAAGCTCCTGGTCCAGTTCATCACTATCTTTAATTTCATCGCTGAAATAATAGCGGATGGTAGAATTGATCTGATTGTAATCCGTATAGAAAGTAAGGCCTAATCCCGGATTGAATTTATAGGTCATGGAAGCACCCGTATTCCATCGGAAAGCCGGTTTTGGTTTATATCGGGCAACCTGAAGTTCGTGGTTGGGAGCATCTATCTCGTCTCCTTTTACAAATACTTTTCCACTGGCAGTGGCAGCATATCCTCCGGTAAGCTTTATAGTAAGCTGCCATTTATCTGATAATTCATGAGAAAAATAAGGTCCAATGCCTGCAGAAAGGAATCCCATGGATTGTGTTTTAATTTCATGGTTGCCAAAGTCCTGCCCATCATCAAATGTTATTCTTTGAGATTTAATAGGAAAGCTGCTGAAGGCTATATCTGCACCCACACCCCATTTTTTTGAAAAGAAATAAGCCCCTTCCAGTCCTCCCTCGAAACCGATTTGTTTTTTATCATCCAGTTCAGATTCTCTCAGGAAGTTGGTTGTCCCTAAAGCGGTCCCCATTTTGAGTGCAAGAAAAGATGGGTAATCGTTACCCTGTATTCTGGATAACATACTTAAGTTATCCCCTTTGTTTTTATAAATTTTGTCAATAAAAAAGTACCCAAGTTCTGTAGATATAATCCCGATACCTGCACCAGCCAGGATATCCGGAACCCAGTGTCTGTTGTTTAAATTTCGTCCAAGTCCTGTAAGAGTGGCAGAACCATATCCGGCAATACTATAGGCTGGGTTTACCAAACCATATTCTTTGTGGAGAAAACTGGCATTAGTAAATGCCATAGCTGCATGTCCTGATGGAAAAGAGTTATTTTTGGATCCATCCGGGCGTTCTACTTTTGTGGTGTATTTAATAGAATTAACTAAAATTGCCATGATGGCTAAACTGGTACCATAAGATAAAGTAGCCCTCCCGAGATTGTTTCTACCCTTTACACCTGCCAGCTTTAATCCGTAGACAGCTACAGCAGGAGCGTATTGCAGATAATCATCATATTTCACTTTGAAATTGGGCAGATATCGGTTTCTTACCTCACGAATATTCTCTTTTTCTCCCCATGTTGCTGCGGCCGCAGTAAAAAGAAGAGCCGGAGCTACTGATTTTTTTACCCATTCTTTTTGAAAGAAAGGAGTTTTCTCCTGAATTGTATACCCTGAATTGATGAGTGCCAGATCTTCCTTGAGATTTCGGGATTGGATAGTGTCCTGTGCTTTAATACAGTATAATTGCAATAGTATTCCTGATGCTAATGCTATTTTTTTCATCGTAGTGGTGTTGAAATTTAAATCGCGTAAAAATATTAAAAAAATCTATCCCAAAAATTGAGATAGACTATTTTAATATTTTTATAATATTCTGTTGAGGTTAGTGGTTATCTCAATCCGGCTCTTGGTCCGGCTGCAGCAACCACAGCCTGCATTCTTGTTTTTTGGTTGGCAGAGAACATAACCATAGATTTGTCATCTACATAATCCATATAGTTCATGAACATCTGAGAACGGCTTACACCACCACAAACTCTGTTTAGTGGATAGGTAGGATTTCCATAGTTAGGGCCAGGAGATGTAGGAGTGTCATTAGAGTAATCTGTCTGACATCCGGCATCGGATGATCCCCAAAGGTGTGGAAGGTTTAGGTAATGTCCCACTTCATGCGTTACTGTTCTTCCTAAATTGAACGGAGCAGAAGCCCCTGTTTTACCTATATACTGATATCCTATTACAAGACCATCGTACCATTGTCCAGCATGTTCAGGATAATAAGCATAACCTAGTGTTCCAGGTTGGTTGTTTTCGTCAAGGATTGAATTAACCACCCAAATATTCATATTTTTATTGACATCAGTAGCATCAATACCTCCTGTACTTGCTTTTTTCATTTGCTCCAGATCGGATCTCCAACCTGTCTTGGTACTTTGCTTGCGGTTGGTTGCTACTAATTTAAAACGGATTTTTACATCACCCGCCGCAGCTGGCTGAAACGCTGACGGAATTTTATTAATGTCAGAATTGGTAGCACCATAATCAGCATTAAGCACTGCAATTTGTTCTGCAATTCTTGCATCGGAAATGTTTTGAGCAGAAGTATTGTAAATTACGTTAAAAACTACCGGGATCTCAACAGTTCCATCTGCGAGAACTTTTCCCACTTTAAGATTTTCTGCAAATTTTTCAGTACCGAATTCTATGTCGGCTATTTTTTGTTGTAATGCAGGGTTTTTCAGAAGCATTGCCTGTCTGATTTCTTCTGAAGGGCAACTTCTTTTAAGAGCACTCGGAACAGTGTTTTCCTCCCCCGGAGAAGTCTCGTTTTGATTGGTTAGGTTGTCGTTGTTACACGCCGACATAAGGCCCAGAATCAGGGCTCCAAATAGGAATTTTTTCATATCGTTATAATATAATTTGGTTGAGGTGGTGAAATTATAGTATTTGAAATTAATACGCAAATTATTATTGATTTATTTGCTGAATGTTCATTTTATCGTTTGTTTAATTGAATTAAAATCAATTAAATATGATATATATTGAATTTTAGTTAAAAAAGTATATTTGTTTTATATTTCACGTTTAAGTGTATTTTAAATGTAAATAATTTTATCATTTTACTGTTTTTGTAGAATATTTTTTACAATAAATTGGGCTGAAACAGTTTTTTAAAAACAAGTCAGAAATCCCTTATTTTTTATTAGATTATCTACTATCTTCAATGGCGGATCTGATTTCAATGTTCATTACTTGAAATGAGAGTAAAATAAGAGACAAAAAAATCTGCCTCAAAATTGAGACAGATTTCAAGTATGTAAAAGGTTATAATCTTAATACACTCTTAATCCGGATCTTGCACCGGAAGAAGCTACTACAGACTGCATTCTTGTTTTTTGTCCTGCAGAGAACATAAACATAGCCGCATCATCTACATAATCCATATAGTTCATAAACATTACAGATCTTTGTACACCACTGCAGGTGTTGTATAGCGGATAGGAAGGTTTTCCGTAATTGGCAGTAGTTTGTGTAGGCGTATCGCTCACCTGGTCGTTTCCACAGTTGGCATCTCCCCAGATGTGTCTTAAGTTCAGGTAGTGACCTACCTCATGGGTTGCGGTTCTTCCCAGGTTGAAAGGCGAAGAGGCTCCGGTCTTTCCAAAATAGGGAGCTGCAATTACAACACCATCATTCCATAGACCTGCCGACTCAGGAAAAGTGGCATATCCAAGAATTGTGCGGCCCTGGCTGGTCATTTTTCCCACTACCCATAAGTTTAAATAATTGGTGGGATTAGTGGCGTCAATTCCTCCTTTGGATGCTTTTTTCATATCATCATTAGTAGCCCAGCTTGTTTTTGAAGTGGATTTTCTAATGGTATTTACAAGCCTGAATTTTACTTTTGTATCTCCCGAACTTACTGTCTGGAATTCAGTAGGGATTTTGTTTGCATCACTGTTAGTTCCTGAATAATCGGCATTAAGAACTGCAATTTGTTCTGCAATTCTTGCGTCAGAAACGTTTTCAGCTGTTGTTTTGTAGATGACATTTACGATAACAGGGATTTCTACGGTACCATCGGCAAGAACTTTTCCAAACTTCACATCATTGGCAAATTTTTCTGTATTGGTTTCCAATGCCGCAAATCTTTGTTGAAGTTCAGAACTTTTTTTCAGTGCTTCCTGTCTGATTTCCTCAGAAGCACAGCCTCTTTGAGTTAAGCTTGCCGTAGTGGCTGCTTCGTCAGTTGTGTTTTCGTTTTGATTGGTGATGCTGTCATTGTTACATGCAGCCATTACACTGAGCATAAAAGCTCCAAATAATAGTTTTTTCATATCAAAATCATTTAGGTTGAGAATGTGAAATTATATTATTTAAAATTAATATGCAAATGATTTCTTTATTTTATTAATTAATTACTAATAATTGGATGGTTTTATTGGTTTTAATATGGTATTATTGGATATCTATTGAATTTTAATCAATTTAAATAATTTAACTAATTCATTTTTAGTTTTTGATCGCTTTGAATGGATTTTTTTTCTTTTATGTTTTATTTTAAAAGAAATTTTTCATCTTAAAACTTAATTGGCAAAACCATTTTTAATGGCGAAGACGGCTAGCCCTACTCGGGTTTTTAGATCCAGTTTTTCACAAAGTTGGTCACGGTAGCTTTCCACTGTTCTTGGGCTGCAGCACATTCTGTCTGCAATTTCCTTATAGCTGAGTTCGGTTACGGTGTATTTCAGAAATTCTTTTTCTCTGTCGGAAATTCTTACGGCAATCTCAGTTTCTGTCTCTTTGTTCAAATTGGAAAATATGATTTTGGAAGCCCAGTCCGGGTAAAAGAAACCATCGCTGTTAAGTCTGGTAAGTGCGGTTTCGAGATCTCTTGGATGGGTGTTTTTGAGCAAATAACCTTTTGCTCCGCTCTTGATCATCTTAATTACACTGTTGTCATCTCCCTGCATACTGAGTGCCATAATTTTAATCTCAGGATGATTTTTTGTAAGCCATAATGCCGTTTCAAAACCGTCCATGATAGGCATGCTGATATCTAAAAGAATAATATCGGGAATTGCATTCCCTTCTTCAAATTTCTGGATAAGATCTTTCCCGTTTTCACTGACATAGATCACTTCAAATTCACTGAAGTTACCAATGATTCCTTCCAGGGCTTTCGCAATAAGTATATGGTCGTCAACAATGACAATAGATTTTTTCATGACTGCTTTTTTAAGATAATATTGATATGAGTTCCCATATTTTCCTGGCTTTCCATACGAAAACTGGCTCCTATGATTTCAGCTCTGTTTTTCATATTGGTAAGACCTATTCCATTGGATTTGATCTGGGAAGTGTCAAACCCGATTCCATCATCACGAATATCAAGTTCCCAAAGGATATCTTCAGACGTATTAAGGGTGATAAAAATATTTTTACAACAGGAATGTTTTATACTGTTCTGAATGAATTCCTGAGTAATCCTTAACAGAACATTTTTATGTACAAAGCCCAAATCCAGTTGTTTAAAATTGTGTTCAAAACTTACATGACATTTTTTGAAAGAATTCGTGTTATCTGCTTCTTCCTGTATCAAAGTTACAATTTCCTTCTGGTTGATATTGTCATCCGTCAATGTTTTTGACAAGCTTCTGAGATCCTGCAAAGATTGATTGATAATCTGTGAAACCTGATCAATTCTTTCACTTGCTTCAGAAACTTTGTTTTCATAAAGCATCTGCTGTACATAAAGACTTACGAGGGTAAGTTTCTGGCCAATATTGTCGTGCAGTTCCCGGCCGATCTGCTGCATGGTGGCTTGTTGGATTTCCAGCTGGGTAGACAGAAGCTCTCTTTGATGAAGTTCATTTTTCCTTTCAATTTCATTCAAATACTCTTTTTTTCGCTGCCTGTAATTGCGGATATAAATAAATACGGCTATTACAAACATCAAAAAAAAGATGTTGAATGAAATAAGAGTTATTAAGAGTTCTGTTTTCCCCATATGAATGAACTTGCAAATAAAATATACATGACCGCTCCTGAAACCTGGAAATATATATAATAAATATCCCAGATATCAATATATTTCCAAAGAAGAGAGTTAAATGTCATAAACGGAAGGTTGGCAATGTAAAAGAGCGTTACCCCCAGATTGATATAAAACATTTTGTTTTTACTGAAATTTAGAATCTCAGATGAATTAACTTGTTTATAATACTCCATAATGACGAGGGCCATTAAGAGCAGACAACCTATATTGTAGTTGAAAGAAAAGATCACTTTCTTTTCTGGAAAAAAAAGTGCCCTGAGAACATATGTTAAAAGATACGTTCCTGTTAAGATATAGAATAGTTTTGTTTTCTTTAGAGATTCTTTTGCATACAGCCAATAAAAAAATATAAACTGCAGTGGAATCACAAAATAGTTGTGAAAAATTATTCTGTCTATTTTAAGCGGTTTTTCTCCCCATTTTACAGCTGATTCACACAAAAAAATAACAATCAGATAAATTGCCAGATATTTCCAATGTAGTTTTTTTACACGATTATAATAAATAAGGGAAGTTATAGCAGCAAAGGCTTCTCCCCAATACATAAATGAAGAAAAAAATTTTTGAATCTCAGTCATACTGTGTTTAAGGATATGAATGGTAATTAATAAGATATGCCCAACGGAGGTGATGGTGGAATCAGAGTACCGCTGTTTTCTCCAAGACCTTTGTCATCATCATCATCTTCTCCTCCTCCTATACCTTTAACAGAACGTGAGTTTAATGATAAAGGATTGCCATCAGTATTTTGGAAAGGATTGAAATCATAATCAATAAGTTCTCCTCCTTCATTGGCTTTTTTCAATGTCGGGATCATTACCAGAGTGTGTTTTTCTGCATATTCTGTCGGAACAGGGTGAGAGTCCATAATAGACCAGTTTTCCTGTTTCGGATAGGAAGCGTAATAAAATCTGATTCCCAGATCTTCATCAGAAGCAGAAGGATTTACTTTCGCTGCTTCTTCTTCAATCTTGGCAATGAAATTTTTTAACTTCGGAAGGTCAAACCAAATGGAATGAGCGTCTTGTATTCCTAAAGCGGTATTGATAGCACTTAAATGATTTTGACGATAATTGTCGATCAGAGCCTGGATAAGACTGTTTGACATGGTCCCAGGCTGTAATGGATTGTTTGATTCTGTATTCATAGCTTAGTGTTTTGCGGTAAAACTCAATTAATATGCAAATCTCGTGAAAAATATCCTAGAAAATGTATTCACGAATTGGGAATTACACTGTTATTTTTACCGTGTTTTTACGGATTGTATGTAAAAAATAACAAATTAAGACCATGTAAACTCACATTGTTCTATAAAAAACGGAGAAAATAGATTTCCCCGTTTTTCTTTTAAATACATGGATACTTTCTCCAGTCCCTGCAAATGTATCCTGATGTGCAGCATAAATTGGTGGGGCAGTTCATATTTTCATCACACATAATGATAGGAGCAATAAGACCGCCATCGACTTTCTTTAAATCGTTTCTTTTTAGCTTTTTCATACTGATTCTGTTTTAGTTATTAGCATAGTAAAGATAAGTTTATTTCACTTAATCAGGATAAAAAATGAAAAAAAATAAGTGCTGCAGGTTATCCTGCAGCACTTATTCACAAAAATAATGTATATGAAAAAAACTATTTTATTGTTCGGTAGGTCTGAAGACCAAACCAGTTTCTACGAAATAATCTAATGTAATTCTGTCTCCGTCATTTACATTTCCGGCAAGAATTTCTTTAGACAGCTTGTTTAATACTTCCTGCTGAATTACTCTTTTCAACGGTCTTGCTCCGAAGGCAGGATCATATCCTTTGTCCATCAGATAATCTACTGCATCCTGCGTGAAAGTCATAATGATGTTTCGTTTGGATAACATTTCATTGAACCCTCTCAGCTGATACTGTACGATTTTTCCGATTTCTTTTTTCTTTAAAGGCTGGAAAAGGACAATTTCATCAATTCTGTTCAGGAATTCCGGACGCAGCGTTTGTTTTAAAAGATCAAAAACTTCGTCTTTGGTTTTGTCCACAATTTCATCCTGGTTTTCCTCGGTGAGATTTTCAAAATTCTCCTGAATCAGGTGTGATCCTAAATTCGAGGTCATGATGATGATAGAATTTTTGAAATTCACCACCCTTCCCTTATTATCTGTCAGACGTCCGTCATCCAGCACCTGAAGCAATGTGTTGAAAACATCCGGGTGTGCTTTTTCAATCTCGTCTAAAAGTACCACGGAGTAAGGTCTTCTTCTGACCGCTTCAGTCAGTTGTCCACCTTCATCATATCCTACATATCCCGGAGGCGCACCTACCAATCTTGAAACACTGTGACGTTCCTGATATTCACTCATATCAATTCTCGTCATATTGTTTTCATCATCGAATAAGAATTCTGCCAGTGCTTTTGCCAGCTCGGTTTTACCCACTCCGGTTGTTCCCAGGAATAAGAAAGATCCGATAGGTTTTTTATCATCACTCAATCCGGCTCTGTTTCTTCGGATCGCATCCGCAACTGCCTGAATCGCTTCGTCCTGCCCAACCACTCGGTGATGCAGTTCAGACTCAAGATTCAATAACTTTTCTCTTTCAGATTGAAGTAATTTTGTAACAGGAATACCTGTCCATTTAGCAATTACTTCGGAAATGTTTTCAGCAGTTACCTCTTCTTTGATCAGTTCATTCTGATGATTCTGCATCTCAAGTTCAACCTTGGCAAGCTCTTCTTCCTTTTCACGAAGTTTTCCGTATTGGATTTCCGCTACTTTTGCATAATCTCCAGCTCTGGAAGCTCTTTCTGCTTCATGTTTCAGAGATTCTATATCTTTTTTGATCTGGGTAAGATCTTCACTTTTCTGTTTTTCTTTCAGCCATTTGGCATTGATTTCATTTCTCTGTTCGGAAATTTTAGCAATATCTTCCTTCAGATGATCAATTTTGGTCTGGTTGCCTTCTCTTGAGATAGCTGCCAGCTCAATTTCCATCTGCATCAGTTTTCTGTCCAGAACATCCAGTTCTTCCGGCTTGGAATTGATTTCCATTCTCAGTTTTGCAGAAGCTTCATCAATAAGGTCAATGGCTTTATCCGGTAAAAAACGGTCTGAAATATATCTTTGAGACATTTCCACAGCAGCAATAATTGCTTCATCTTTGATTCTTACTTTGTGGTGAGCTTCATATTTATCTTTAATACCACGAAGGATAGAAATTGCAGATTCAGTATCCGGTTCTTCCACCATCACTTTCTGGAAACGTCTTTCCAACGCTTTATCTTTTTCAAAATATTTTTGATATTCGTTCAGCGTAGTCGCACCAATGGCTCTTAATTCTCCTCTTGCCAAAGCAGGTTTTAAGATGTTGGCTGCATCCATTGCTCCTTCACCTCCTCCGGCACCAACCAGAGTGTGAATTTCGTCAATGAAAAGAATAATCTGCCCGTCTGATTTGATGACTTCATTCACTACAGATTTTAAACGCTCTTCAAATTCACCTTTATATTTGGCTCCGGCAATCAGAGCTCCCATATCCAGTGAGAATAATGTTTTATCCATCAGGTTTTCGGGAACGTCACCACTGATAATTCTATGAGCAATTCCCTCTGCAATGGCTGTTTTACCTACACCCGGTTCCCCGATAAGGATCGGGTTGTTTTTGGTTCTTCTGGAAAGGATTTGTAAAACCCTTCTGATTTCTTCATCACGTCCGATGACAGGGTCCAGCTTACCTTCTGCTGCTAATTCATTAAAGTTTTTCGCATATTTGTTTAAAGATTGATATGTTTCTTCCGAACTTGCAGAAGTAGCTTTGCTTCCTTTTCTTAATTCTTTGATAGCACCTTCCAAAAGATTTTTGGTTACACCCATATCTTTGAGCATTTTGGAAACTTCAGAAGAGGTATCCAAAAGAGATAGCCATAAGTGCTCAATCGTTACATATTCGTCACCCATCTTTTTAGCGATATTCGGTGCGTCCAGCAATACTTTGTTGGCAGATTGTGAAAGATAAATATTTCCTCCCTGAACTTTTGGAAGTTTTTCTAAATTTTCACGGTTGCGCTCTCTTACTAAATTAGAATCTGCTTCAGATTTTTTCAGTAAGAAAGGCGATATATTTTCATCCACCTGGAAGATTCCTTCCAGGAGATGTTGAGGTTCAATACTTTGGTTGCCCAGTTCCATAGCAATCTGTTGTGCTGCCTGGATGGCTTCCTGTGATTTTACAGTATATTGGTTTAAGTTCATATTTTTATATATTTTTGGTAATGGTTTGTTTAAAGTTTAGTTTTTTAAAAACATCAAGAAACCAAATTCTGAGGCTTAGTTTCTTAATGCCATCAATTATTTAATCATTTATTCGATGACTGTATCGCAAAAACTGTTCAATTATTAAATTTACAAAAAAATAGGACAAATTTTCCGGATATTGTATTTTTAACGGAAATTTAACTTGACAAAATTTCCGATTTCGTAATTATTTCTTTGAAATCCATGACCAAATAGTCATACTGTGAGAAGAAACTTCTACGGGGCAATATGAAAATAGGAGAATTTACTTGATGTAAGTGTTAAAATTCAGCTTTTTATTTTAGAATAATTACTTTTGCATTTTACCAGATGGAACTAAAAGAAAAACAGAGAAAAATATTAGACGTAGCAGTAGAACTTTTCAAAGAGAAAGGCTATATGGGGAGCTCAGTAAGAGACCTGGCTACGAAACTCAATATCAAGGCCGCATCACTGTACGCACACATCCGTTCAAAGGAAGAAATTCTGGAATGGATTTGCTTTGGCATTGCTCAGGAGTTTTTCGATGAACTTCAGGAAGTAAAAAATACAGCTATTGTCCCAAAAGAAAAGCTGAATCTCCTGTTGGATAAGCATCTTTCAGTTGTTCTTAAAAACCGTGATGTAACCCACATCTATTCCAATGAATGGAGACACCTTGAAGAAAGGCTTCCCGAATTTGTAGAATTAAGAAAAAACTATCAGCAGGAAGTTGAAAAACTCATTTCCGAGATCTACGAAGCTGAAAACTGGGAGCTGAAATCGCCATCATTTACCACAAGATTTATCCTTCACACTTTAAACAATTCTTATTTCTGGTTCAAAAGAAGCAGCGATTCTACTGATGAGATTACCGAAGAAATAAGAGAGAAAATTCTTTTCGGCCTGCTTGGGAACCAAAGAAAGTAACCACATTGCTTGTCATTGACTACGTCGAATCTTCGATTTCTGACGAAGGAAGAATTTCTAACAGATGGTCAGATAAAAGATTCCTCTCTACACTTTGTTCCGATTAGAATGACATTTGACCTGATTTTAACCATATTTCTTATTTAGAATCATTCAAAATATGACAAAAGTCATAAAAATTTTGCCAGCTTCTAAAATCTTTTTAAATTTACACCTAACAAATGTTAGTTAGTTTTATGGATTTTTCAGTTGAATATCTGGAGCTGGGTCAGTTGAGACAGCTTCAATCCGACCGGTTGATCAGCCTGATCAGCTATTTGGGGGAGAAGTCGGAATTTTATAAAAAGAAATTTGATGCCTTGCAAATATCTCCAGAGGATATAAGGTCGATTGAAGATATCGCTAAACTTCCTATTACTTACAAACAGGATTTAAGAGATAACTATCCGTTCGGATTATTTACGGTTCCTAAAAGTGAACTTCAGCGTATTCACTGCTCAAGCGGAACTACAGGAAAACCAACTGTGGTAGGATATACCAAAGAAGATGTGGATCTTTTCAGTGAAGTGGTGGCAAGATCTTTACATGCTGCTGGTGCAAGACCGGGAATGCAGCTGCACAACGCTTATGGTTACGGAATCTTCACCGGAGGATTAGGACTTCATTACGGAGCTGAAAAACTGGGGATGAGCGTTCTTCCTATTTCGGGAGGAATGACGGCAAGACAGGTAGATCTGATTGTGGATTTTAAGCCGGAAGTGATCTGCTGTTCTCCTTCATATGCGCTTACCATTGCGGATGAATTTGCCAGGAGAGGAATTACTGCAGAGGAGATCAGTTTAAAGTATGCTGTGTTGGGTTCAGAGCCGTGGACGGAGATTATCAGAGGTCATATTGAAGAAAGATTAGGCGTTCATGCAACCAATATCTATGGATTAAGTGAAATTATCGGTCCTGGAGTTTCTATGGAGGATTTCGAGGAGAAGGGAGGAGCTTATATCTGGGAAGATCATTTTTATCCTGAGATTTTAGATCCGGTTACCAAACAGCCGGTTCCTTTTGGAGAAGAAGGGGTTTTGGTAATTACTACTTTAACCAAAAAAGCAATGCCGCTTTTACGTTACTGGACGAATGATATCACCAGTCTTTATTACGATGAAAATGCCAGAAGAACAATGGTGAAAATGAAACCAATCGTAGGGAGAGCAGATGATATGCTGATCGTAAGAGGGGTCAATGTTTACCCAAGCCAGATTGAAGATGCTTTTTCTTATGTAAAGGGTGTGGTTCCTAACTACTATTTAACCCCTGTGGAGAAAGAACATATGTGCATCGCTTTGGATATTGATGTTGAAATAGATGATGACCTGGTAAAGTCTCAGAAAATGGAAGCCAATACCGATGATTATTTTAATTTTGTCGGAAACTTTGGCAAAAACATAGAAAACGAAATAAAAAAGAGGGTAGGAATTACAACGAAAGTGAAAGTTCATGCCCAGGACAGCCTGCCGAAGTGTGAGGGTGGAAAAATTAATAGAATACTAAAAAAATAATGAATTCATTTTATAAACTTAAAACAGTTAAGGTTCAGAAAGATACTTCCGAAGCAGTAAATGTGGCGGTAGAAATCCCTGAAGAACTGAAAGACAAGTTCAGGTTCAAACAAGGGCAGTATCTTAATTTCCGAATGACAATCAACGGAAATGAAGAAAGACGTTCTTACTCTATCTGTAATGCTCCCAGTGAAAAAGGAAATACACTGGAAGTATTGGTGAAGTTGCTTGAAGGCGGAAAAGTTTCAGGGTATTTCAACGAACATCTTCATATGGATGAAGTGCTGGAAGTAATGCCTCCAATGGGTGGTTTCAATACTTCTTATCACCCCACAAACGTAAAAACTTATGTAGGTCTGGCGGCAGGAAGCGGAATTACTCCTGTATTATCCAATATCAAAGAAAGCCTTTATCAGGAGCCGAATTCAAATGCTTATCTGTTCTACAGCAACAGAAGCATGAATCATGTTTTAAGAAAAGCAGAGATCGATAAACTGGTCGAGCAGTTCAACGGAAGACTTAAAGTGGTTTATTTAGTAAGCCGTGAGAAGCATGAAGATCCTGTTTTTGAAGGAAGAATTTCATCAGAAAAATTAGAGCAGCTGTTTGAAAGATATACAGATATTGATGTAAAAGAAGCTACTTATTTTATATGTGGTCCATCAGAAATGATCAAAGGGATCGCAGATTATCTGAAAAAAGATAAAAAAGTACCTGCTATTCAGGTATTATTTGAATATTTCACTGCTCCGGATGAAGAAAATACGGAGGAAATGAGTGATGAATTCAAGGCAATTGCCAATATAGAAAGTATGGTAACAGTAATCATTGATGATGATGAATATTCGTTCCACCTTAATTCTAAAAAAGAGAGTATCTTAGATAAAGCATTGAAAGATCAGCTTCCGGTTCCTTTCGCATGTAAGGGAGGCGTTTGCTGTACGTGTAAGGCGCAGGTTCTGGAAGGAGAGGTTTTCATGGAGAAAAACTATGCACTTACCGAAGAAGAGGTAGCCAGAGGCTTCGTTCTTACCTGCCAATGTCACCCGACGACGAATGTGGTGATGCTAAATTATGATGTTTAAGACAATTTGAAAATGAGAAAATATGCATTTGAACATGTAACTATAGCAGATTAATTTCCAAATTCTCAAATTCTCAAATTCTCAAATATCAAATTATTTAATTTTCAAATTCAAAAAAGATGGACTTAGAAAAATTTGTTCAATACGTTCACGAAGAAAATAAAGTAGAACCTAAAGATGTAATGCCGGATGATTACAGAAAACTGTTGGTTCGTCAGATTTCACAGCACGCGCATTCCGAAATTGTAGGAATGCTGCCAGAAGCCAACTGGATTTCCAGAGCCCCTTCATTGAGAAGAAAAATGGCTCTTTTAGCAAAAGTTCAGGATGAAGCAGGTCACGGCTTATACCTTTACTCTGCCACTGAAACATTAGGAGATGGAAGCATCAGAGCAGACAGAGATGCTACCTATGATGATATGCTGGAAGGAAAAGCAAAATATTCAAGTATTTTCAACTATCCTACCTTAAGCTGGGCAGATATCGGTGCCATTGGCTGGTTGGTAGACGGTGCTGCTATTATGAATCAGGTAATGCTGATGGGGAATTCTTACGGTCCTTATTCAAGAGCGATGGTGAAAATCTGTAAAGAAGAATCTTTCCACCAAAGACAAGGGTATGAAATTTTGATGGCATTATGCCGTGGAACAAAACAACAGAAAGAAATGGCTCAGGCTTCATTAAACCGTTTCTGGTGGCCAGCTCTGATGATGTTCGGGCCTAATGATGACAGTTCACCAAACTCTAAAATCTCTATGAACTACAGAGTAAAAAGAGAAAGTAATGACAGTCTTCGTCAGAGATTTATTGACGTTACCGTTTCTCAGGCTGAATTCTTAGGATTAACCATTCCGGACAAAGATCTGAAATGGAACGAGGAAAGACAACATTACGATTTCGGAGAACTTCCCTGGGATGAATTCATGGAAATCTTAAAAGGAAACGGACCTTGCAACAAAAAGCGTATCGAAACGAAACGTAAGGCGCAAAGAGAAAATTCATGGGTAAAAGAAGCTGCAGCAGCTTTTGCAGAAAAACAACAAAAAGAAGTAATATAATAATGTAACAATATACCAATGCAGAAATGTAACAATCATTGTCATGCTGAGCTTGTCGAAGCATCTCATTATTAAACTGGTACATTGATGCATTGTTAAATTAATTTGACTATGGCAAATTTAGATATGTGGGAAGTGTTTATTCAAACTAAACCGGGATTATCTCACAAACACGTTGGAATTGTACAGGCACCAACAGCAGAAATGGCTTTGCAGAACGCAAGAGACGTTTATACAAGAAGAAAAGAAGGAACTTCTGTTTGGGTAGTTCCAAGTAAATATATTGTGACTTCAGAAGGAATTGACAAAGAAGCTTTCTTCGATCCGGCTGATGATAAATTATACCGTCACCCAACTTTCTACGAGATTCCAAACGACGTAAAAAATATGTAATAAGACTTTTGAGATAATAGACAGATAGATAAAAGACCTTAAGGTTTACTTGTCTGTTTTCTATCCATCTATCATCTATCCGTCTTTAAATTGATTAAACAATGAACCCATTATATAATTATTTATTAAAACTTGCAGACGACAGTTTCATTATGGGACAGCGTTTGTCTGCGTGGTGCGGTGAAGGTCCTTATTTAGAGGAAGATATTGCATTAACGAATATCGCGTTGGATGAACTCGGTCAGGCTAATAACTTTTACGTTTACGCTTCAAGAGTGATTGACAACGGAAAAAGTGAAGATGATATCGCATTTTTAAGATACGAGCACGAATACGTCAACGCCCATTGGGTAGAACTTCCTAACGAAGATTATGCGCAGACTATTCTTAAAGTATATGTATTGTCTGTCTATCAGAAACTGATGTATGAGGCTTTATCAAATTCTGCTAATGAAGAATTGGCTGCCATTGCTCAAAAATCATTGAAAGAAGTAAGATATCATCATACTCATGCTGCATCCTGGATGAAAATCTTCGCTCAGGGAACAGAAGAAAGTAAGTCCCGTTTGGTAAAAGCAATTGAAAATATCTGGGAATATACAAAAGGTCTTTTTGCAAAAACAGAAGGTGAAGATGATCTTGTTGCCTTGAATATTGCTCCCAATACAGACGTTCTTTATGAAGAATTTCTTGCCATTACAAAGAAAGATTTTGCAGACTTCGGTTTAGAATATCCGGAAAATGCTTTTATGCAGCCCAAATCAAGAACAGGATATCATACAGAATACTTTGGATTTATTCTTTGTGAACTTCAGTATATGCAGAGAGCGTATCCGGGTTGTACCTGGTAATAAGCTATGAAAAAGCTGCTTCTGGGAATAATTGCTTTTTTTCTTACAGCATATATAATGCTATGTGTGGGAATCTACTTCTATCAGGAGAAAATTATTTTTTACCCTGAAAAGTTACCGGACAATTACAAATTTAAATTTGAGGGTGATTTTGAAGAAGTATCCATAACAACAAAGGATGGGAAGCATCTGAACTCTGTTTTATTTAAAGCCCCAAACCCGAAAGGAGTCATCTTTTATCTTCATGGAAACGGAGGATCAATAAAAGGCTGGGGAGAAGTAGCTCAATTGTATCGCAGTATGAATTATGATACTTTGATACTAGACTACCGGGGCTACGGAAAGAGTGAAGATAAAATTAATAGCAAAGACCAGCTTTTTTCGGATGTTGAGAGCGCTTATGAAGAACTTTTAAAAAGATATCCGGAAAACAAAATTATTATTTTAGGATATTCTGTAGGAACAGGACTGGCTGCAAAATTAGCATCAGAGCATAATGCCAGATTATTGATTTTACAGGCTCCCTATTACAGTATCGAAGATGAAATGAATCAGAAATTTTCGTTCCTTCCGAAGTTTTTACTGAAATATAATTTTGAGACTGGTGAGTATTTAAAAACCGTTCAGTCACCAGTCGTTATTTTTCACGGTGATAAAGATGAGGTTATTAACTATAAAGCCTCTTTAAAGCTTAAAAATAACTTTAAAAAAGGTGATCGTCTGATTATATTAAAAGATCAGTATCACAACGGAATAACAGATAATTTGGATTATCAGAATGCAATGAAAGCAATTCTTGATTCTGATAAAAAATAAAATATGAATCAGCTTTTAGATTTATTAAAAACAATTCCCGATCCGGAAATTCCCGTGATTGATATTGTGGAATTAGGAATCGTAAGAGATGCACAGGTCACAGGTGAAAATACTTGTGAAGTGATCATTACGCCTACTTATTCTGCCTGTCCTGCCATGTTTACCATTGAGGAGGATATTATTAAAATGATGAAGGAAAACGGATGGGAAGCAAAAGTGGTAACCAAGATGTTTCCGATCTGGACAACTGACTGGCTGACTGATGAAGCGAGAGAAAAACTTTGTGTTTACGGAATCACTCCTCCCGAAAAAGGAGCAGACGAACATCATATCGGTAAACCGAAAAAATGTCCGCGCTGTGGTTCTGAGCATACCAAGCAGATCAGTAGATTTGGGTCTACGCTGTGTAAGGCCTCTTATCAGTGTTTAGACTGCCTGGAGCCCTTTGATTATTTTAAATGTCATTGATGAGTGATCTGGCAATCTGCAATAAATTTTACGGCTATGCAAAGCATAACGAAGGAATTGTTAGATTGTTAAATTATTAGACGGTTACATTAATTTATATTGTTAAATTAGTGCGTTGTTAAATAATAAATTAATAAAAACTATGTATACACAACTTGATATTGAAACGCATTTTGACGGGAAGCTTAAAATTGCATATCTTAATCAACCGGAAACAATGAATGCTCTTACCAAGCCGGCTTTAGCAGATCTTAGAGATTTTGTTAAAGAATGCAGCGAAGATGAAACCGTAAGATGTGTGGCTATTTCCGGAAGAGGGAGAGCATTTTGCTCAGGTCAGAATCTGGATGAAGCTTTCGTGGTAGGCAAAGAACACCATGATCACGACATTATCAGAAAAATTGTGGTAGATTATTATAACCCTTTAGTGTTAGAGGTTACCCGTTGCAAAAAACCTGTTATTGCTTTAGTAAACGGTCCTGCAGTAGGAGCCGGAGCTATGCTGGCTTTAATCTCTGACTTCGTTTTAGCAAACGAGAAAGCATATTTTGCCCAAGCATTTTCAAATATCGGTTTGATTCCTGATACTGGAGGTACTTACTTCTTACCGAAACTTTTAGGTAGACAATTAGCCAATTATTTAGCATTCACCGGTAAAAAATTATCCGCAGAAGAATCTAAATCTTATGGTCTTGTAGCTGAAGTTTTCAGTGAAGAAGAATTCGTTCCAAAATCTATGGAAATTCTTGAAAGAATGGCAAACATGCCAACAGCAGCAATTAAGCTTACGAAAAAAGCATTCGCCAATTCTTATAACAACACATTGAAAGAACAGCTTGAGCTGGAAGGAGATCTTCAACAGGAAGCTGCAGGTACAGAAGACTTCATTGAAGGAGTAAATGCCTTTTTACAGAAAAGAAAACCTAATTATAAAGGAAGATAAATTTCGTATTAATGTATTCATGTAAAATGTATTAATGATTTTTAAAACGATTTACATGAATACATTTTACATTAATACATTGTACAAATAAAAATGAATATTGGAATTATCGGTGCCGGAACAATGGGAATCGGCATTGCACAAGTAGCCGCAACGAACGGATGCAAAGTATGGGTATATGATGCCAACGCAAAACAAGTAGAAACGGCAACGGTAGGTTTGGAAAAAACGCTCACCAGATTGGTGGATAAACAAAAAATTTCGGCAGAAAAAATGACTGAAATTTTAGCTAATATTTCCATTGCTACAGAATTGAAAGATTTCAGGGATTGTGAATTGATCATTGAAGCAATTGTTGAAAACAAAGACATTAAAACCAAGGTGTTTACAGAACTTGAAAATTATGTTTCAGAAAGCTGTATCATCAGTTCCAATACCTCATCTATCTCTATCACCTCTCTTGGTGCAGAACTAAAGAAGCCGGAGCGTTTCATCGGAATTCACTTTTTCAATCCCGCTCCATTGATGCCTTTAGTGGAAGTTATTCCATCCTTATTAACAGAAAAAACATTACCAGAAAAAATCTACAACCTCATGAAAGAATGGGGGAAAACTCCTGTTATTGCTAAAGATATTCCTGGATTTATCGTCAACAGAATTGCCAGACCTTACTATGGGGAAGGACTTAGAATTGTTGAAGAAAATATTGCTACCCCGGAACAGGTGGATGACGCCATGAAAACCTTGGGGAATTTCAAAATGGGCCCTTTCGAATTGATGGATCTTATCGGGGTTGATGTCAACTTTGCCGTAACAACGACAGTTTACAAAGATTATTTCTACGATCCGAAATATAAACCGTCTCTATTGCAGCAAAGAATGTCTGAAGCCAAACTTCACGGCAGAAAAACAGGAAAAGGTTTCTACGATTACCGCGAAGGAGCAGAAAATCCTGTAGCTCAGAAAGAAGAAGCTTTATACGAGCAGATATTTTTAAGAATCATTTCAATGCTGATCAACGAAGCTGTTGAAGCTAAAAGATTGGGTGTTGCCAATGACGAAGATATTGAGCTGGCCATGCAGAAAGGAGTGAATTATCCGAAAGGATTATTAAGCTGGGGGAAAGAAATCGGATATGCAAAAATCTCCGAAACCTTGCAAAACCTTTACGAAGAATATCAGGAAGAAAGGTATAGACAAAGTCCTTTGCTGAGAAAACTATAAAAATATTTAAATCTGCTAGTGTATTGTCATGCTGAGCGAAGTCGAAGCATCTCTCAAGTAGATTATTATATCAAAAAAACTTCATGAATATAGATGAATTCAGGGCTGAGCTGGAAACCAGGCTTTTAATTGAGAAACAGTATTTATTGCAGGAAGCTTCCTCTGTCAATGCTGAGGAAAGGCTTGAGTTGTTAGGAAAGTTTAATGAGAAATATAAAGAAGTGATCAAAAGATTAGCTAACGAAAATGGAGTTGATTTAAATGAATCCTATCCCTCTGAAAACTCATCAGACTCTGAAAATCTTTCATACGAACAAATTATTCTGGGTAAAACAATGAGTGTTTACGACAGATTATCCGATGAGCTGTATGAAGAAATAACAAACATATAATTAATAGAAATGAATCCAAGACAAGTAGCAGATTATATGTTCAATCAGGATTATTTTTCCCAGTGGATGAATATCAAAATGATTGAAGTAAAAGAAAATTACTGTTTAATAGAAATGCCCATTAAGAAAGATATGATTAACGGGCTTAAAACAGTTCATGGTGGAGTTACCTTTGCTTTTGCAGACTCTGCGCTGGCATTTTCTTCCAACAATACAGGTGATGCTGCGGTCGCGCTGAACTGTATTATCAATTTTACCAAAGCCGGAAAGGAAGGAGATATTTTCAGAGCCGAAAGTATTTTGGTGAATGATACCAGAAAAACTGCGGTTTATGACATTCAGATTACCAATCAAAATCAGGAGTTGATTGCAAAGTTTGTAGGAACAGTTTACAAAATCGGAAAAAAAGTAACAGAATTATAAAGAGTTTTCAAATTCTCAAATTTGACTCATTTTCAAATTAAAATTATGAACAACGTATACATCATAGACTATGTCAGAACTCCCATCTCAAAATTACAGGGAGGATTATCAGAAGTAAGAGCAGATGATTTAGCCGCTATTGTGATCAAAGAAGTGGTTGCAAGAAATCCTGAAGTTCCTGTAGAGGAAATTGAAGACGTTATTTTCGGATGTGCTAACCAGGCAGGTGAAGATAACAGAAACGTTGCCAGAATGGGGCTTTTATTGGCTGGTCTTCCTTATAAAATTGGTGGAGAGACTGTCAACAGGCTATGTGCTTCAGGAATGTCTGCGGTAGCCAATGCATTCCGTTCTATTGCTGCAGGTGAAGGCGAAATTTATATTGCAGGAGGCGTTGAGCATATGACGCGTTCTCCTTATGTAATGTCAAAACCTAGCGCTGCTTTCGGAAGAGACAGCCAGATGTTTGATACTACTTTCGGATGGCGTTTCATCAACCCTAAAATGAAAGAATTATACGGGGTTGACGGAATGGGAGAAACTGCAGAAAATTTAGCAGATATCCACCAGATCAACAGAGAAGATCAGGATAAATTTGCCCTTTGGTCTCAGCAGAAAGCTACAAAAGCTCAGGAAAGCGGAAGACTGGCAGAAGAAATTGTAAAAGTGGAGATTCCTCAGAGAAAAGGCGATCCGATTGTTTTTGAAAAAGATGAATTCATTAAACCAGCTTCCTCTATGGAAGGGTTGGCAAAACTTCGTCCTGCTTTCAGAAAAGAAGGAACGGTAACTGCAGGAAATGCTTCTGGAATGAATGACGGTGCCGCAGCTTTGATTTTAGCAAGCGAAGAAGCGGTGAAAAAATACGGTTTAAAACCAAAAGCGAAAATTCTGGGATCTTCCGTAGCCGGAGTAGAGCCAAGAATTATGGGAATCGGACCTGTAGAAGCCACTCAGAAATTATTAAAGAGATTGAACCTGTCTCTTGAAGATATGGACATCATTGAACTAAACGAAGCATTTGCAGCACAGGCACTTGCTGTGACAAGAAGTTTAGGATTAAAAGATGATGACTCAAGAATAAATCCTAATGGTGGAGCTATTGCAATTGGCCACCCACTGGGAGTTTCCGGAGCAAGAATCGTAGGTTCTGCAGCAATGGAACTTCAGAAACAGGATAAGAAATATGCATTGTGCACCCTTTGTATCGGCGTAGGACAAGGATATGCAATGGTAATCGAAAAAGTATAATTAATTTGAAAGTGAGTTGATTGGAGAATTTGAAAATGTTTAAAGACATTAGCAATTTTCAAATTAATTCATTCTCAGATTTTCAAATTAAAATTATGAACATCTACTCATACCATGGGATTCGTCCCATTATAAAGCCCTCTGCCTATATTCATCCGCAGGCAGTCATTATCGGGAATGTAGAAATAGGTGAGGAAGTATATATCGGTCCCAATGCGGTAATTCGTGGAGACTGGGGGAAAATTATCATTAAAGACGGAGCCAATGTACAGGAAAACTGTACCCTTCATGTTTTCCCGAATATAGAAACCATACTGGAAGAATCTGCACACATTGGGCATGGAGCGATCATCCACTCAGGACACATCGGAAAAAACTGTCTGATCGGAATGAATTCCGTTGTGATGGACAAAGCATATATCGGTGACGAAAGTATCGTTGGGGCATTAGCTTTTGTACCTGCCAATTTCAGATGCGAACCAAGAAAATTAGTGGTAGGAAGCCCTGCAAAAATTATCCGTGACGTATCTGATGAAATGATTCACTGGAAAACAGAAGGAACAAAACTCTATCAGGAACTGGCGAGAGAAGGAAAAGAAGCTATTCTGCCTTGTGAGCCTTTTACAGAATATGTTCAGCAGATCCCAACAAAAATTGTGGATTACAGCATCTGGGATGATATAAAATAAAAAGTATAACTTATTTTGAATAATTGCAGATAATTAAACGCAACGGGTTTTAAAACCCGTTGCGTTTAACAAAATTAAATACCAGATTTAAAAAGAATGATTAATACAGAAAATTTTGAATTTGAAGGTACATATCACATTTTTTCTCATGTAAATGGGACTGAAGTTATTTTTCGTGAACCATCAAATTATCAGTTTTTTCTGGAAAAGATTGAAAAATATATTCTTCCTGTTGCTGATATTTATGCTTATTGTCTGTTGCCTAATCATTTTCATTTGTTGTTAAGATTTAAGAATTTTGATGATGTGAATAGTGAAAATGAGCATCAGTTTTTAATGAAGCACTTTGGTAATTTATTGAATGCTTATGCTAAAGCTTACAACAAAAAATATAATAGAAATGGAGCTCTTTTTCTGAATGCGGTAAAACGAAGGAAAATATCAGATGAAAAATATTTATTGAAAGTTTTACATTATATTCATAATAATCCGATTAATCACGGATTTGTAAATAAAATTGACCAATGGAAGCATTCTTCTTATAATTCATATTTAAATCCTGAAAAAAAAAGTAAATTGGATAGAAGTGGATTATGCGGTATTTTGATTCGTTAGAAGTTTTTAGAAATTATCATCAATCTACTATTGAATATGATTTTTTAAATTTTGAATAATTGCTAATAATCAAACCTAACGGGTTTTTAAAACCCGTTAGGTTTAATAAAATTAAATATGATTAAAAAAATTGCACTTGCATGCAGCATAATGTTTGCGGTGGGCTGTACGCTATCAGCACAAACTGTTACAACAAAACCGCTTACAATAGGAGAAGTGAGGACTATTAAGTCCAAAACGTTAAATGAAGACAGAACGTTGAATATTTATCTTCCACAGGGCTATGATAAAACAAAATCATACCCGGTGATCTATCTGTTGGATGGAAGCATAAATGAAGATTTTATTCACGTTACAGGATTAGTACAATTCTTTAATCAAATGTATTCCATGCCGGAAACCATTGTAGTGGGTGTTGCTAATGTAGACAGGAAAAGGGATTTTACCTTTCATACGGATTTAAAAGACTTACAGAAGGATTATCCTACAACAGGACATTCAGATAAGTTTATTGCTTTCCTTGAAAAAGAATTAAAACCGTATGTTGAAAGTCAGTTTAAAACTACGGACAAATATTTGTTCGGCCAATCTTTGGGAGGGCTTCTGGCAGCAGAAATACTTCTGAAAAAGCCGGAAATGTTCAACAATTATTTTATTATCAGTCCAAGCTTATGGTGGGATGATGAAAGCCTTTTAAAGCAGGCTCCTCAATTACTTTCAAAATCTTCGGATACTAAAAAGTTTGTTTATGTTTCTGTAGGGAAAGGAGAACATCCGGTAATGGTAAAAGATGCCGAAGCTTTCTACGATGTTTTGAAAAAAGCAGGAAAGAAAAACTGGACATTAGAATATAAAATGATGGAAACAGACAATCATGCAACCATTCTTCACAGAAGTTTATATGAAGGACTGGTGAAAATGTTTCCCTATCAGGAACCGAAATAAATTACTTCCAAATGATGAATATTCTGAAGAAATACTGGATTGTAATATTGATATTTATAATCATTATGAATGTTCTAAGGCTTTATCTGGTAGAAGAATCAATAGGAATTTCAGATGCTTTGGAACATGTTGAATCAGATGAGGTAATTGCTAAGCTAGAGCGTAAAAATTATTTCTATGAGTTATTTGTTGAAATTGTCATCATTTTAAATGGCTGGCTGGCACTTTTTATCCCTTATTTGATTATTAGAAACTTTATCAAAAAGATTAATCTAAGCAAAAAGTAAAAAACTATATGGAAAAGTTAAAAAACTATATCTACGGACAATGGGTAGAAGGTACCGGAAACGGAGTTCCTTTGTATAATGCCGTTACAGGAGAACAGGTAGCTGTTTCCGATACAGAAGGACTTAATTTTGAACAGGCACTTGACTACGGAAGAACCGTAGGATACAAAAACCTTTCTTCAATGACTTTCTACGACCGTGGAGAAATGTTGAAAAAAGTAGCCCTTTACCTGTTGGAAAGAAAGAAGAAATACTACGACTTATCATACAAAACGGGAGCTACGCACGTTGATTCTTGGGTGGATATCGAAGGAGGTTTCGGAACTTTCTTTACCTATTCCGGATTGGCAAAAAGAATGCTTCCCAATACTTCATTTTGGGTAGATGGAGATACTCAGAAGATTTCTGCTAACGGAACTTTCTTAGGAACCCATATTTTAACACCTAGTGAAGGAGTTTCTGTACAGATCAATGCCTATAACTTTCCGGTGTGGGGAATGTTGGAAAAACTATCTACTTCCTTATTGGCTGGAGTTCCTTCTATTGTAAAACCATCTCCTTTCGGATCTTACCTTACCAATGCGGTATTTCAGGATATGATTGAAAGTGGAGTGTTACCTGAAGGTGCCGTGCAGTTAGTATGTGGAGAGCCTGGAAATATTTTAGATTATGTACAGGATGGAGACTCTGTATTGTTTACTGGCTCTGCTCACACAGGTAGAAAGTTGAAATCTCTTCCTTCGGTTGCCGGAAATGCCGTTCGTTTCAATATGGAAGCAGATTCCCTGAACTGTTCTATCCTTGGATTGGAAGCAAAACCGGGAACTCCTGAATTTGATTTATTCATCAAAGAAGTTCGTAACGAAATGACGACAAAAGCAGGACAGAAATGTACAGCGATCAGAAGAATTATCGTTCCTGAACATTTGATCGGTGACGTCCAGAATGCTCTGTCTAAAGCTTTGGATCAGACTAAAATCGGAAACCCATTAAGCAGAGAAACTAAAATGGGATCTTTAGTGGGAAGACAGCAGTATGAGGAAGTTTTGAGAAAAGTAAACCTGTTAAAATCAGAAACAGAACTTGTTTATGACGGAAAACACGAACTTGTAGATGCCAACTATGAAAATGGTGCATTTATGAGTCCGAAATTATTCCTGAACGACAAGCCTTTTGAAAAAAATATCTCTCATGATGTAGAAGCTTTCGGGCCGGTATCTACATTGATGCCGTATAAAGATGCTGAAGAAGCAGCCGCACTGGCAAAAAGAGGAAAAGGAAGTTTGGTAGGATCTATCGTTTCTCACGATGAGAACTTTATCGCAGAAACTTCATGGAAAATGGCTTCCCAACACGGAAGAATCTTTGTATTAAACAGAGATAACGCCAAGGAAAGTACAGGCCATGGTTCACCGCTTCCTACATTGATGCACGGAGGTCCTGGTAGAGCAGGTGGTGGAGAGGAAATGGGCGGACTGAGCGGTCTTCATTTCTTCTTACAGAAAACAGCAATTCAGGGATCACCGGATGTACTGAAAGCAATTACTAAGATTTATCAGCAGGGCGCAGAGAAAAAATTCTCAGACAAGCATCCTTTCCAGAAATATTTTGAGGAAGTGGAAGTAGGAGACTCTTTAGAAACGGCAGGAAGAACGGTTACAGATGCAGATATCGTTAACTTTTCCAATGTTTCATGGGATCATTTCTATGCCCATACAGATGCTACAAGTTTAACAGGTACAATCTTTGATAAAACTGTTGCTCATGGATATTTCATTCTTTCAGCGGCAGCGGGATTGTTTGTTTCAGGCAAAAAAGGACCTGTAATTGCCAATTACGGATTGGAAGACTGCAGCTTCTTCAAACCTGTATATGCCGGAGATACGATCACTGTTTATCTGACAGCAAAAGAAAAAATAAACAGAGGAGTAAAAGGAAGAAACATTCCTTCAGGTGTTGTAAAATGGCTGGTTGAAGTTGTAAACCAAAGAGATGAGGTAGTTTGCGTAGCAACAATCTTAACATTAGTTGCAAAGCAATCCCCTTTCATTGATCTGAATGTAAAAAATATTCAGAAAATGTTGAATGGATTAACAGAAAGTACTCCTGCGCTTTGGGGGAAAATGTCACCACAGCAGATGATTGAACATTTGGAACAGGCAGTTCTCGTAAGTTTTGGAGAGCCGGAAGCAGATAAATGCTTCACCCCGGAGGAAAATCTTGAAAAATGGCAGGATTCTCTTTACAACCACAGAGCAATGCCAAAAGAATTTACAGCTCCGTTTCTTCCGAAAGATGGCTCACTTCCGGAACCAACACACAAGAATCTGGAAGCCGCAAAACAGTCATTCATGGATAACCTGAAGAAATTTGTTATTTATTACAAAGAAAATCCACAGGCAGAACACATGAATTATGTATTCGGAAAACTAAATAAAGAAATGTGGGAACTGATGCACAAAAAGCATTTTACCCACCATTTCCAGCAGTTTGGATTAATTTAATTCAAAAAAATATAAATCTAAAATCCCTTTCAGTAATTGGAAGGGATTTTTTAATGGGCAATTCCCCTTTTCAACGTTTAAAACCTTAAAGGGGAAGCAAGGATAAAAAGGTAATAGTTGTTGTTTAAGAATTATTTTATATTTCAAAGTTTAAAAAACACAAATGAAATGGCAGATATTAGAACTACTCCAATTGATGCAGATTGTTTTTACCATATTTACAATCGTGGGATCAACGGAGAAATTATTTTCAAATCAGAGCAGAACTATGAGTTCTTTCTCAATAAAATCTCAGAATTTCTTATTCCTGTCTGTGATGTATATGCTTATTGCCTTATGTCAAATCATTTCCATCTTTTGGTTAAGATTAAATCTGATTTTGAATTGAGTAGCCTTGTCAAGGTTCAAAACCTTGACAAGGCTACTCAAACGGGTCTTAATTCTCCTCAGAATATTTTCTCAAAACAATTTGCTCGGATTTTCAATTCTTATTCTCAGGCTTTTAATAAAGAAATAAAAGACATGGTGCTCTTATTGATTCTCCATTTAAAAGAAAATTGATTATGTCGGATAACTATTTAATTAACATAATAATTTATATTCACCAAAATCCGCAAAATCATTCTGTTGCTCAGTTTTCAAAATATAATTTCTCCTCTTATCAATCTATTTTGAGCAAGTCAAAAACGTTATTAAAAAGAGATGAAGTTCTTGAATTATTTGATAGCAGGGAAAATTTTGTATTATCACATCAAAAGACAATTGATTTTGATGGTGAATTTTAATAACTTTTGTTGGTTGTCCTTGTCAAGGTTTTAAACCTTGATAAGGATAATGATGAAAAAATTACTAACTTTAATAGGCGAAATCCGAAAAGCATATAGAGTAGGAGAGAACATCAAAACAAACCACTATGAAAAACTTAAAAAAACTTTCAAGACATGAGTTGAGATCTCTTAAAGGTTCCGGGCCAAACTGGTCTTGTGCCCTTAATCCTTGTCCTCCCGGAAGCTGTTGTCTTCCTGGAAGATGGCCTGATATTGCAAGGGCATGTTATATATGTGCCGATTCTTAGATTTTTTTTAACTTAAAACAATACATAAAGCTGCAATTCTCTGTGATTTGTAGCTTTTTTTATAATGTCTTTTTAAGCTTAAAATAGCCATACATTAAAAGAGGTAAAGCCAATATCTGAAACAAAAAAACAAGCAGTGACGGAATCCCTTCAAGGTGGGTTTCATTAGCTTTCATAAAGAGCTGTTTGCCTAGAGGTCCATTTGAGAAGATAACAATATTAAACAAATTCCAGCCCAGATGGAGGCCTATAGGAAGGTACAGAGATTTGGTCTTAGCAAAAGAAACGGCAAGCATCCACCCAAAGATGGCGGTCATCACAAAAATAATTCCCATCTGAAAAGGATTTCCTAATGCATTATAAGAAAACCAGTGGTAGACTCCGAAGCAGACAGCTGATAAAAGACAGGCTTTGGTATTTCCCCATTTTTCAATAGCAAGATACAGTAAAGCACCTCTGAAAAGTAATTCTTCAAACAATACAGACTTTACAACCCACCATGAGCTCATTAACGCTGCAGAAAATGTGAAGTGCTTATTCAGAATCCAGCTGTTATTGATAAATGCCGTTGTCATAATGTGGTAAAGATTGCAAATCGCTGCAGCCAAAAGAAAACCAATACTCCAATGAATTAATCTGGTTGGGTTAGGTTTAAACCCTAAAACAGAAAGATCCTTTTTTGCTATAAACTTCAGGAGAAGCCAGGAAATGATAAGCTCAATGATAATTCCAATCATGGGTTAAAAGTTTTAGTTGGATGAAATTTCTATTTCATTGAAAACGAATATAATAAAAAAATAAATATGAATTAAAACTTAAGAATGGGATTATAAAATATGATGATTCAGTATCTTTTTTTATCAATAATCTATTGAAGTGAATGATGAATTTTTAACAGATTCTTAGTTTCAACTTCTTCTTTCTCTTGTAAAAAAGTACTACTTTTAAAATTCAATCATAAAATCAAGAGCAATGAACGAAAACTGGATGCAAAAGTGGGAAGAAGTGAAAAATATTCTGGTTTGTCCTACAGATCTCGAAACGTATTTTACTTCTGATGAAATTCTGGGACAGAAAATGGAGACGATGGAAATAGGAAATGTTTCTCTTCCTTCAGGAAAAGTGGTGGTAAGAGATCCGTTGGTTTCTCTGAATGCCAATCAATCTCCTTATTTTATTCAGGCTCCGAAAGGAAATTTTCCTGTGACCATTGCTGTGGTAAAATCTGAAGATTGGGGAGAAAGATATGCTGTTGTAAAAGTTGAATTTACCAAAGAAAAACCTGTTGTTTACAGAGAAGCCTTAGTAGGAATTGAAGAATTGGAGGACGTAACTGAAGATGATTATTTTGGTTTCGCCGTGGATGCTGGCTTAGGATGTATTACGGATAAAGAGGTTCTTCCTTTTGTGGATCAATTTATAGATAAAATAGATGTCAACAATGTCTATGATGATTATTTCGCCGGGCTTTTTTCACAAAGCTATAAAGATAACCCTACCAATCAGAGAGAAGCGGGAGACTGGATCAATTGGATGATTCCTGATACCAGCTATCACATTCCGATGTTTACTAGCGGCTTTGGCGACGGTACTTACCCTGTGTACTTTGCTTATGATGCTAACGAAGAAATTTGCGGTTTATACATTCAATTTATTGATATTGAATTGGCTTTAAGTGAAGAAGATGAAGAGGATGACAGTGAAGACGACCAACCTGAACATTTTATTTTTTCTAAAAACTAAATATGAACAGAACTTTCGCAGACCATGTTATTGCGTTCAATGAAAACCTGAGCTATACAGGAAATTTACCTGAAGGTTTTGATGTTTTGAATCCCTATCTGGATAATCCCGAAACATTAACGGTAATGCAGAAGTTTTATCATAAATATTATAATGATTCGTCCAGAAGAAAATTTATCATAGGAATCAATCCGAGCCGTCATGGAGCTGGAGTAACCGGAGTTCCGTTTACCGATACAAAAAGACTGGAAAGTGTCTGCGGGATCAAAATGGAATCTGCCCATACCCATGAAATTTCTTCGGTATTCATGTATGATATGATTGAAGATTATGGGGGAGCTGATCTTTTTTATAAAGATATCTATATCAATTCTCCATTTCCGTTAGCTATCGTAAAGAAAACAAAAAACGGATGGCTTAATGCCAATTACTATGATGACAAAAGGCTTTTTGAAGCGGTAAAAGACTTTATGATTGAATCCCTGAAGAAACATATCAGCCTGAATCTGGATACCTCAGAAGTTTTTATTCTGGGTAAAAAGAATGCTGATTTTATTTCAAAATTAAATAACGAAGCAAAACTGTTCGATAGAATGACTGTTCTGGAGCATCCAAGATATATCCAACAGTACAAATTGAAAGAAAAACAGCTTTATATAGACAAGTATATTTTAGCTTTGCAGAAATGAGACATCAGATCAAATGATTTTCTATGATAGTATGTTGAGTTTTTGTTAAATTGTGCTTATTATGAACGTTTTCCCTAAAAACACAACTTTCAAATATAACTGGCGAACTTATCAGAAGAAAATTTTAGACAATATGGATGACTATCTGCATGATAACCATCTCCATATTTCTGCTCCTCCTGGCTCTGGGAAAACTATTCTTGGATTGGAAATAATGCTGAGGCTTGGTAAACCAACGTTAATTGTTACTCCAACGCTGGCTATCAAGAACCAATGGATTCAAAGATTTTGTGAACTTTTTCTGGGTACAGAAACCACTCCTGACTGGATATCTTCTGATATTAAAAACCCAGGAATTATAACTGTTACAACTTATCAGGGTATTCATTCTGCTTCTTGTATGGATGAACAAGCTGAAGATCTGAAAAATAAATCTTCAAGAATCTCAGTTGCTGAAATTATTAAAAAGCTAGAGAAGCAAAAAGTAGGTACTCTCATTCTGGATGAGGCACATCATTTGAAAAATGCATGGTGGAGGAGTCTAATGGAATTGAAAAATACAATAAGTCCTACTGTTGTTGCTCTTACTGCCACACCTCCTTTTGATGTTTCAGGCTCAGAATGGCAAAAATATATTCAACTGAATGGCTCTATCGATGTAGAAGTTTCTGTTCCTGAATTGATGATTGAAGGAGATCTTTGCCCTCATCAGGATTTGGTTTATTTTACTTCACCTTCAAAAGAGGAAGAGAAAAAAATTGAATACTATCATCATCAGGCATCTACTTTTTTTCAAGAAGTTCAAAATGATAATATACTACTCGAAGCTCTTGAACAACATCCTGTTTATCTGAACCCTTCAGTACATTTGGAATGGATTTACGAAAATATATCATCATATACTTCGGGACTTGTTTATCTTCATTTCAGAGGAAAGGAGATTTCGGATATCCATTTTAATATTATTGGAGACCAGCAAAAATATGTTCCTGAATTTGATTTCTTCTGGATGGAAGAGCTTCTTGATTTTTATCTGCTAGTGGATGATGTTAATTTTAAGAAATATGAAGAGCACCAGACAGGTCTTGAGAATAGACTCAGAAGATTGGGCTTTCTTGAGCAGAGAACAATTAGTTTTTATAATAGTAAAAATGTAAATCAGATCCTTAATTCAAGTATAGGAAAGCTTAAAGGGATAAAGGAAATTGCAGATTTTGAGTTTTCAGTCCTTAAAGAAGATCTCAGAATGGTAATTCTCACTGATTTTATAAAAAAAGAATATCTAAGCAATGGCACCGAAAATATGCTTAATCTTAATAAAATAGGAGCGGTTCCAATATTTGAAAAATTAAGAAGAGAAAATTCTCAAAATAAGAAAATTGGTATTCTCACAGGTAGTTTGGTACTCATCCCTGCCAGTGCTAAAGATATGTTTGATCAGTTCTGTGTGAAAAAAAGTATATCTGGAGTCTCTTTTTCTTCTCTCTCCTATGATCAGAGCTATTTGATAATTAGTCTTACGGATCAGATAAAGCATGATGTTGTTCATATAATAACTGAGATTTTTCAATGTGGAGGAATTCAGGTCTTAATTGGTACAAAGTCTTTGCTGGGAGAAGGTTGGGATGCTCCCAAAATGAATAGTCTTGTGCTTGCCAGTTTTGTAAGTTCCTTTGTGCTTTCTAACCAGATGAGGGGAAGGGTTATCAGAACAGATAAAAATAATTTAGACAAAACAGGAAATATCTGGCATCTCATATGTTTTGATTTCTATGATACAGATGGAGGGCATGATTTCAGGAATATAAAGAAAAGATTTAAAACTTTTGTTGGGATTTCATACAAGGACGATGCAAGCATTGAAAATGATTTTGAACGACTGAATATTAAAACGATAGAACGTAAAGAAGAGTTACCAGAAATCAATCAGATATTCTTTGCATGGGCAAAAGATAGAACGGCCCTTGCTCAGCGATGGAAAACAGCCCTTGATAAAGGAAGTGTTTTGGTGGAAGAAATTAAAGTTCCTTCAGTGAATATGGTAGGTATGGAGAAAATGCGGATGGATTATCTGGGTAAAATGAGCGGGAATTTTGCGAAAATAATGGTTTCTTCCCTATTGTTATTTTGGCAGGATATTATGATGGGGGTTCTCAGAAATATTGATGAAATTAAATCAATAAAAAGTTTTTCATTACTGGTCTCTCTATTTGGTATCGCAGGTATATTTGTATATGGTGGGAAGTTCTATAGATCTGCAAAACAATATTTAAGATGTAAAGATGTTGGAAGACAACTTAGTTCCCTTGCTGAGATAATCTTATATGGTTTGATCCAGGAAAAAGTAATCCATACCTCTATTGAAAAACTTAGGATTGTAAGTTCTTCAGACAATAATAAAAATGCATTTTGTTATCTGGACGGAGGAAGTCAATATGAAAATGCCCAGTTTATACAAACTTTACAGGAATTGGTATCACAAATAGATAACCCAAGATATCTATTGAAACAAAAAAGAGGTTTATTGTTTTTGAAAAAAGATATGTATTATCCAATACCTGATATTTTTGCAAAAAATAAAAAAAATGCAGAATTCTTCACAAAATTATGGGATAAAATGATTGGAAAATCTGAGTTGGTTTTCACGAGAACTGTCGAGGGACGTAAAATTTTATTAAAATTAAGATTCCAAGCTTTACTCAACAGAAACGGGAGAATAGAACATCTCCATAAATGGACCCGATAAAACGACAAAATCCCTTCATCGAAAGGGATTTGTCATTCATGAATTAGAATCTTTATGGGAATATGAAATTTGTGAAAACTCTTGATATTAGTTTTTAATGACCTTGGTAGATTCTGTTGCTGTTTTAATAATATAAACTCCTTTTGGAAGCTCTGAAATATTGATTTCATTATTCCCCTTTTGAGTTTGAACAGTTTTCATCATTTTACCATCCAGGCTATAGATTTTAGCTTCACTGGCTTTTTCTGTAGTGATAGAAATTGGCCCATGGGTTGGATTAGGGTAAACAGTCAGGTCTTTTTTAATGCTTTTAGTTTCAGAAGTGGCCAATACCAGATTGCTGTCTTTTACCCAGGTAAAAGCATCCAAACCTACATATCGGAAAGCTCCGTTTGCAGTAACCTGCAGTTCATCAATCACGATATTTGAGTAGTTTTGGCCGTTTAAGTTGGTAAGATCAATCAAAGTATATCCGTTCGTACTACCTAAGCTTGTAGCAAATCCGCTCGTTTTTGTTTGGGTAAATTTTGTTACACCGCTTAGTTTTCCTGTTACCGTCAGAGTTCCTGAAACATTAAGGTCAAGATTCAATGCGGAAAGGTACATCCAGAATCTGTTTACTTTAAATAAATTTGAAGTTGTTTTAATACTGAATGACGGCGGAGACTGTGTGTCGTTGGAATTGTCAATGTATCTGTTATCATTCGCTGTTCCGCTCCAGCCTGTTCCCGGGAAATTCCCCTGAATGTCAAAAACACTTACATGTGAAATGATGTTGAAAATGACTCCATTGTCAGTGAAGCTTGTACTCCCGTGTGATTCCGTTTCAAATTGTTCTGTACTGGTCTGCCCGAATGAAAAAATTGAAATGAGCAGACTACAGATTGTTAAAAAAGTAGTGCTTTTCATGATGTTTGTTTTAAATGTTAGGTTATTTATATGAAATTAGTCCCTTGGTGGGTAAATACCTTCAACACAAATGATATAATTTAAACCCAGATAAGGAGGCATATTATTCACTGGTAAATTTTGTCCTACAAAAGAAATGCTTTGTCCGTTAATCACGGTGTCAGGATTAGAATCATTTATAAAGCTTGACACCACGTTGAAATCTCTTCCTACCTGCGTTCCTGAAATAGCAATAGATGATGTGGCGGTAGGGGTTGATGAGTTGGCATTTTTATTAGCTACTTTCAATTGAAAACCACCTCCGATGCTTGGAAGGTTTGAAGTTAAAAGGGTGTTCTGTGTAGTCCCTGATACTACTCCTAAAGGATAAAATTGGTTGGCATTTACGTTTCCTGCTCCCAAAGCCATACGCCCTTTTAAATTAGGCAGGGCAAAAGTAGTAATGCCGTCTCCGCCATAAGTTGTTCCTAAAATAGAGAATAGGGCAGAATTTCTTGAAATGCTTATTAGACTTCCGTCGCAAAACATCCAGCCTCTGGGTGCAAAATTTCCTGCAAATAATTTTACAATTCCAATGTACTCGTCCATGGTAATATGTTTTTTAGTTTTTAGATTTCTTACTCTTTTTACAGGCTTTTCAGACTCCGCCTTTTGGTTATTAATTCTCAGTTCAAAGGAACAATTAATATCAGGCAGGTACTAGAGTAGAAAATACCAAATTAAAAACTCCGTATTTCTACGTAGTAATGTCCTGAAGTGTGCGGATTTAAAAAGAAAATTTATGCTTTAAGTTTCTCTGAACGAGCTGTATTTCGTATTTTTGTAAGAATCCAATAAAAATAAAAATGAGCGAATTTGTAGCATCAGAAATTAAAAATAATATTGCCGAAATCACTTTCGGTACACCAAAAAGTAATTCACTTCCAGGAGCAATTTTAGAAAAACTGGCAGAAACGATTCTTGAAGAAGGAGCAAAAGAAGAGGTAAAAGCTATTTTAGTAAAAAGTTCAGGTGAGAAAGCTTTTTGTGCAGGAGCAAGTTTTGATGAGCTTTTAGCCATTGAGGAACTGGAAGCTTCCACGAAATTTTTCGGAGGTTTTGCTAAAGTTTTAAATGCAATGAGAAACTGTGGGAAAATTGTAGTCGTAAGAGTTCAGGGGAAAACTACCGGAGGAGGAGTCGGAATTGCTTGCGGAGCAGATTATTGTTTTGCTACTAAGGATTCAGCTCTGGCGCTTACAGAAATTAATCTTGGAATCGGGCCTTTTGTAATTGGTCCTTATGTTGAAAGAAAAATCGGTAAATCACAATTCTCTGCGATGGCAATTGATGCAGACTTCAGATCTTCTGAATGGGCTGAACAGCATAATATTTATCATTCTGTTTCAGGTACTATTGAGGAAATGGATGAAAAGCTGGAGAAGTTTTTACAGACTTTAGCATCAAGAAGCAGCGATGCTTTGGCATTAATTAAAAAAGTTTCATGGGAAGGAACAGATCACTTCAATGAGCTAATGCCAGCAAGGATTCATATGAGTGCAAGTCTTATTCTGGAGGATTCAGCGAAGAAAAATATTGAATCCATCAAAGAAAAGTTAAGGGCAAAGTAACTTGCTTTTAATGATTCGAAAATAATTGGATTCCGATCCAAAATATTATCCGTAGAAATATTTGTTCTACGGATTTTTTTATGCTTTACTGTGGTTGTATGATGATAGTTTGATTTTTTTTAATAAGCGGAAACTACAGTATATTATACTTATGTCTTTGTATTGTGTTATCGTTACTTTATTTTACTTAATGTGATTTTTTATTTAAATAAATAGTGTTTTTTATGAGTTATTGATAGTATTTTAACTAATTTTAAATAAGTGTTTGATTTTTGTTTCACTCTTTTATTTAAATTTTAACTTATTTTTTTTATTAATACATTATAATTAGTTAAAAATATTAACTAATTATGTTTATTTCAATTAAAGTTCTTTTTTATTGGCTTTTTATTATTTTTTATTACATATATTTGTGTTCATACTGTTAAAATGTGTTAAATATGAAAATGAAATTAATATTAAGTACTGCTGTACTGTTCTTTGTAGGAGGACATGTGGTAGAGGCCCAGAAGACAAAACGGGATACAATACCACAGGATACTAAGATTGATGAAATCGTTGTAGTAGCTTACGGAAGTCAGAAAAGAGAAACGATGGTTGGCTCCAATACTGAAGTAAAGGCGAAGCAGTTTGCTGATCGACCGATTACAAGCATCGGACAGGCTTTGGATGGAGCCAGTGCCGGTGTAAAAGTAAGTACCGGTACAGGACAGCCAGGAAGCTCACCGAGTATCCAGATTCGTGGGATAGGTTCATATGGAATTACAACAGCGCCGTTATATGTAGTTGATGGTACAATATATACCGGCTCTCTTGCGGCAATTAATCCCAATGATATTGCATCATTCAATATTCTGAAAGATGCTGCTTCTACTTCTTTGTATGGTTCTGCTGCAGCTAATGGTGTTGTTTTGATCACTACAAAATCCGGTAGAAAAGGAAAAGATGCCTTCAACTTTAGTATGAGTACCGGAGCAGTTGGAAGATCAATCCCGGAATATGACAGAGTGAATGTTTATCAATATTATCCTCTTATTTGGGAGTCTATAAGAAATGGTAGAATGACCTCTATACCAGGTACTACAGTAGCAGATGCCAATGCGTATGCCACTGCACAATTGATATCAGGTGTTCTGAAAACCAATGTTTTTAATGTTCCGGATAATCAATTGGTTGTCAACGGACTTCTTAACTCAAATGCTCAGTTGAAATATACAGACCTGGATTGGCAAAAACCTTTAATGAATACAGGTTTCAGACAGAATTATGAATTAAATTACAGTGGAGGAAGTAATACAACTACCTACTTTTCTTCAGTAGGATACACTAATGAAACAGGTTATCTTATTAAGTCAGATTTTGAAAGATTTACGGCAAGATTAAAAGTAGATTCTCAGGTTAAAAGCTGGTTAAAGCTTGGATCAAGTATCAGTGGAGTATCTTCTAATGGGAATAACTCGGTAGAAGGTGTGGATAATAATTCTGCTTATATCAACCCATACAGATGGACAAGAACAATGGGGCCTATTTACAGTCCGTATGCTCATGATCCTAATACTTTTGCTACACTTTACGATAGTGCCGGGAATATCATGTATGATGCTGGAAGTGCCAGGGGTGCTGATGCAGCGGCTGGAAGAAACGTAATTCAGGAAACACTTTTAAATAAAGACCTTTCTAAAAACTATTATATCATTTCCAGAGCCTATGCTGAAATCAAAGTAGATCCCTATCTTACTTTATCTACAAACGTAGGGTACGATATCAGAAATAACAGAAGAAGTACCTATGGAAATAAAATTATCGGAGATGCAGCTCCGGGAGGTTCAGCGGAAAAATTTAGTTTTACGGAGCAAACCTTTACCTGGAACCAGCTCCTGAACTATAAAAGAAAATTCGGAGATCATAATTTTGAATTCCTTTTGGGACATGAAAACTATAAATTCATGTATGAATACCTATATGGATATAAAAAAGGTCAGATTGTAGATGATAATGATGAATTAGTCAACTTTGTGACTCCATCATCACTTACTTCACGTACAGACAACTACAGAAAAGAAGGAGTGTTTTCAAGATTGAATTATGATTACAAATCAAAATACTTACTCTCAGGATCTATACGTTGGGACGGTTCGTCCAGATTTGCTAAAGATGTAAGATGGGATTCATTCTGGTCGCTTGGTGCAGGATGGAGGCTAAAAGGAGAAGAGTTCTTAAGTAATTCTAATCTTATCAGTGAATTGAAATTGAGAGGATCATATGGTGAAGTAGGAAACGATAGAACAGACAGTTATTATATGTATAAAAGTACTTATACTTTAGGATATAATAATGCTCAGGAGCCTGGAATTCTATTTGGCTTTTTGGCTGATCCTACCATTACCTGGGAAGCCAACAAACAAACCGATGTAGGTATTGATTTCGGTTTTTTAAATAATAGAATTACAGGGTCTGTAGAATACTATAACAGAGTTACTGAAGATTTGATCTTCCCGGTTCCTGTTCCTGTTTCTTCAGGTGTTCCGGATAATACAATCAGCAGAAATGTAGGAACTATGTATAACCGTGGATTCGAATTCAGTATTAATGCAGACGTGATTAAAAATCAAAATTTCACATGGAATATTAATGCCAATGCTTCTACACTTAAAAATCAGATTACAGAGCTTTCTAATGGTATCACTGAAATTATTAACGGAACTAAAAAGATTTCTGTAGGTCACTCCGTGTACGATTATTGGTTAAGACAGTGGTATGGTGTAGATCCGGCTGACGGCTCTCCTTTATTCCTTGTAGCTGATACTTATGCTAATACAACAGCTGCTGATATCAGAACTGTGAATGGTCAAAAAGTTACTACCAATTTCAACAAAGCAAAATATGACTATTCCGGTACGGCAATTCCTGACTTGTTCGGAAGTTTCGGAACTACAATTACCTATAAACAATGGTCATTATCTGCAATGTTTACCTATCAGTTAGGGGGAAAAACATATGATTCCAACTATGCTGCTTTGATGTCCAGTTACTCACAGGGAGGAGCTTTAAGTACAGATATTCTGGATAGATGGACAACGCCTGGGCAAATCACAGATATTCCGGCATTGAACTCTTCAACATATACAAGTTCTAATGCTGCTTCATCAAGATGGCTGGTAAGTTCAGATTTTCTTACATTTAGACAAGCTACTTTAAGTTATAGCTTTGCTCCTGAAACGTTGTCTCAGCTGGGAGTTTCAGGATTGAGAATCCTTGTTTCCGGTGAAAATTTATGGAGCAAAACAGCAAGAAAAGGGTTGGAGCCAGCTCAGGCATTCAACGGTACGGCATCAAACAGATATACTCCGGCGAGAGTGGTAACAATAGGATTTAATGTATCTTTTTAAATAATTAAGTAATGAAAAATATCGCAAAACAATATATAAAATGGGCTGTTGTTCTTTCAGTCTTTACGGGGACGGTTTCATGTGAGAGTGATTATCTTGAAACAGATCCTACCACTGCGGCCTCTGAGGAAGCAGCTTATTCAAGTGCTGCCAATCTTATGGCTATTGTAAACGGGATGCATAGAGATATGTATTACAGACAAAATGATAACCAAGGACAAAATGGTCAGGGTGGAATTATGATCATGATGGATGCTCTTGCAGATGATCTTGTATTTCCTTCTACAGGAAACGGGTGGTATGTTTCAACCGTGAGATGGCAGGATCAGGTAAATGATAATGCTGCCAATGATTTTTATCCTTACCAGTTTTATTATGCACTAATCAGAAATGCCAATCTCGTTATTGCCAATGGTCCTTCAGTTCCTGCGCCTACTGCTGCTGATGCTACTACTATTAAAGCGGCTATTGGAGAGGCTTATGCATTCAGAGCTTTCTGTTACTATATGTTAGTTCAAATCTATGGTAAAAGATATGTGCCAGGTGCAAACAATACCCAGCTTGGAGTTCCAATCAGATTGGTGGCGAATGAAATTCCTTTGGCAAGAAATACAGTAGAAGAAGTATATACTCAGATCAATAAAGACCTTAATGAAGCATCCACAAGGCTTACAGGAATAACCAGAGCTACAAAATCGCATTTTAATGACAAAGTAGTTTTAGGATTAAAAGCCAGAATTGCATTAACGCAGGGGAATTATGCTGCTGCTGTAACAGCTGCTCAATCAGCACGTGTAGGATTTGCTCTGATGGATAATGCAACCTATACCGCAGGATTTAATAATCTAGCAGGTGTTTCTGAATGGATGTGGGGTGCTACTATTATAGCGGATCAGGGAGACACATTTTCGAATTTTGGAGCATATATGTCAAGAAACTTTAATTCTACCAATATTCGTCAGGCTCCTAAAGCGATTAATACTAAATTATTCCTTTCATTCCCATCTACTGATATAAGAACTAAGAATTTTGATCCAACGGGTGCACATACAGCACTTGCTTTACCTTCAACATATGCTAAATTCCCATATACAGGACAGAAGTTTCTTGCTGCAAGCCAGGCAGACAGTAGGGTAGATGTTCCTTATATGAGATCGGCAGAAATGTATCTTATTGAAGCCGAAGCTTTGGCCAGATCTGGAGACGAAGCTGGTTCTAAAGCTGTTTTCAATGTATTTGCAAAAAACAGAAACCCATCTTATGCAGGGGCTGCCACAACAGGGGCTGCCTATATTAACGAAATTCTAGATAGCAGAAGACTTGAATTCTGGGGTGAAGGTTTCAGATTCTTAGATCTTAAGAGATTGAATTTAGGCTTGGACAGAACAGGAGCTAATCATTCTTCAGTAGTGACTAATAACGTAATGACAGTTCCGAATACAGATCTACGCTGGGAATTCCTTATCCCAAGAACTGAAATCAATGCTAACCCATTGATTGTTCAGAATCCATTATAACACGTACAGATTTTAATATATGATTGAGAATCCTGCTTTAGCGGGGTTCTCTTTTTTTTATTACTGGGAGTAAATAAATGATGAGGTCTTCAGAAAAAAATATTTTAAAATTTAAAATAAAGCGTTGGCAGATTAAAAATTAATTTTAACTTTGTAATTCAAAGTTCTTTTTATGGATTCAAAAAACTATCACGAAGACTTATCCCATATCCGTTCCATGATGGAACGTTCTTCCAGATTTATTTCTCTAAGTGGATTATCAGGAGTTGTTGCGGGATTAACGGCCATTATTGGAGCTGTATATGTGTATTTCGTTTTTCAGCGGGAAGGAATCAGTTATTTTGATGGGGACAGAAATATTTTAGGCCCAGCCTTGGTAAAAGAACTTGTCCTGATCGGAATTGTTATTTTGGTTGTTGCAGTCCTTAGCGGTTATATTTTTACAGCCCATAAAAGCAAAAAGAAAGGTTTGAAGATCTGGGATGCCACTACAAAGCGACTTTTGATTACCTTTGCAGTGCCTTTGGTAGCAGGCGGTGTCTTTTGTCTCGCTCTGCTTTATCATCATCTTTTTGTTTTCATTGCTCCAGCTACTCTTATTTTTTATGGATTGGCTCTGGTAGCAGCAGAACGATATACATTAACGGATGTAAAGTATTTAGGATATCTGGAGATTATTTTAGGGCTTATTTCTTTGTTCTTTTTAGGATGGGGATTGCTGTTTTGGGCAATTGGTTTCGGTGTTTTACATATTGTGTACGGATTGATCATGCATAAGAAGTATAAATAATGGGAATTGGTTTTGTCATATTAATACACCTTTTTGCTATATCAGTCTTCAGTTTTATATGTGCTGTTATAGGTTGTTTACTTACTTATTTTATAAGTGGAAACGAAAGAAAAAGGAATAAAATGATATTGGCGTTTATTGGACCTTTTGTGGCATTTTATACGTTATATATTGTCGGAATTATTGGTTTGTCCATGGTGTCTGATAATAAAAAAGTAGATTTGGGAATTGGTGATGCCTGGTATGTCTCTTTGAAAAATGACCATCAGCTTTTATTTATTGATTTACCAGAACAGGCGAGTATTAATAATGGAAAAGGGTTAACGCTAGTTTCATATGTTACTAAAATTGAAGAGATGGGTGATCAGTTATTTGGTAAAACCTTTGATAACAAATATTTCCTCGTGGATCTAAAAAAAGAAGAGGTTAAAACTTTTCACACAGAAAAAGAATTAAGTGTTTTACATATAAATAAAAAACTCAATCTAGTAGATGCAACTGAATTTTATTCAGAAAGGAAAAATGATATTATGGGCTATTGGCCCTTGTTGATAATGTTTTTATCTCTTATTATTAGTATTGGAGCAGTGTACATATGGAAGTTAATATTAATTTTTTAATGGTAAAACTGCATCAGGCTGAAGTTATAGAGAAGTAAAAAAATGAAAGATAGTCAGATTTTGACTGTTTCAGAATAAATAAGAAAAAGTAAAATGATCAAAATAAGTCAGCTCAATAAAGAATTCGAAAGCCGTGTGAGATTGGGCATTATGTCTGTTCTTATGGTCAACGACTGGGTTGACTTTTCTGAAATGAAAAACCTGCTCGAAATTACAGACGGAAATCTGGCGAGTCACAGCAATGCCCTGGAAAAAGCAGAATATATCGAAGTGAAAAAAGAATTTGTAGGGAAGAAACCCAAAACATCTTATCGCGTTACACAACGTGGAAGACAGGCATTTAATGAACATTTAGATGCACTTGAAAAATTACTGGGACGATAGTCCTATATTTTTTTGAAAATTAACTTTGAATTACAAAGCACTTTATAATTAAAAATTAAATAAAATGATGACACACAAACAAACAACAATTGCAATTTATGCCCTTCCGTTGGCTTTACTCAGTATTCCATTGGTTGGAAATCTAGTGTCTAAAGAAGTTAACTGGTCAGGATCAGATTTCCTGATTGCAGGAGCTTTGCTTTTTACAACCGCTTTTCTGATCAAACTCGTTAGAAGCAGAATAAAAAAACAAAGTCAGAAAGTTCTCATCTCGTTTTTTATTCTGGCTGTTCTTGCATTGATCTGGATCGAACTGACAGTAGGAATTTTCGGAAGTCCGTTTGCCGGAAGCTAAAATTTGATTTGTGATTAATCCTGAATAATAATGAAAGATTCAGAAATAATAGATCTGGGTAAGGCAGTATTCGGAGTGTTTTTTTCAATTGGAACTCTTTGTCTTTTAGGAGCTCTTATTACAAAAAATAACGGGTTTGCCGGAGCAGGGTATCTGCTAATCGTTTTCGGAGTGCCAGTCAATTTATTATGTATACTGGGGTTTTTGACATATGGTTTTATAAATACATCAAAATTTAAAGAATGTATGATAGCCATACTTATTTTGACGGCCAATATTCCCATCGCATTTCTGTACGCTTTAATAGGTCTTAGCTTTTTCAATAATTAATATTCATAAATATCTAATTTTTAAATAATACGGCATGAAAAAAATACGTGTTCAGTTTCTGCTTTTTGTGTATGATAAAACTCAAAAATTATACAGAAAATATTTCAAAAAGAAAAAAAGACAGTGGCAGTTCAATGAAAAACAACTGTTGGAATTTCAGGAAGATTCTTTAGGCCGAAAATTGGGAGAGTTTTACAGGAAACACGGTTTTTCTATGATTCCCAAAATGGAAAATCATGATGTACACCATCTGATTACTGGTTGTGGAACCCACTTCGAAGATGAAATAGCCATGCAGTATCTGCTTCTTGGAAACGGCAAACTTAATGCACACCTTCTGGCAGCAATCGTATTGGGAACAATTATTCTCCCGGAATATGTGAAAATTTATATCAAAGCCTATAAAAAAGGCCAAAATATGAGAGCCTTTCACCATTGGGATTTTGAAGAACTGCTGTGGCAGAATTATGAGCATGTAATGGATTTTATTCAACAAAAAGAAACGGTAGTTCTTCATTAAAAACTAAAGATGATGAGAAAAATAAAATTCAGCCCGTTGGGAGAAAAAACATTTTTAATTTCCTTTTTGCTGGGCACATTCTTATTGATCTTATTTTGGATTACGGAGGCAGAATTTCTGATCATATTCGGATTTTATTATGTAGTGATTGCTGCTGTAACCAACCTGTTGATCACTTTATATGAACTGATGGAATATCTGAGTGATGTTTCCGCAAAGAAGAGGAATGGAAATTCTGTTCTTCTTCTGTTGCTCAACATTCCTGTTACCTTACTCTACCTTACCATGTTTTTCAATTTTAGCTAAGCCTTAAACAGTTCATATTTCATCTTTTAAATAATAAACATCATGAAAACACATCATTATATATTTCTTACAGCTATTCTCTTTGTCATCGTTTTTTATGATCAGGAGGTAGGATTGAACCTTGGGATTCTGGGAATTTCCTACGCTGTATTAACGTTGTTTAGAACACCTGAAAAAAATAAAACAAGAACATTGTACGCTCTTTTTGCAACAAGCATTCTATCAAGCATTGCATTTGCATGGTTTGGAGATTTTCCATCCTTCATAGCGGTGGTGAGCTCACTCCTTTTAATGGGATATAAATCAAAGAACAGAAGGTTGAAGGTTCTCTTTTTAATTCCTGTTTTTATTGTGAATTGCTGCACATCATTCTGCCGTTTTTTTAGCTTTGACGAATGGCTTCCTAAAAAGAATGTTCCCGGGTTATGGCAAAAGACATTGGCTTTCATTTTGATTCCGCTGGTACTTGTTTCTGTTTTCTTTGGAATTTATTCTGCAGGAAGTAATCATTTTGCAGCCCTTTTCACAGATTATGAGTGGGATCTTAACATTTGGCAGATATTCTGTCTCTCGGTTTTAGGATTTTTTATTGCTTTTAATTACTGGAATTATGCGGTGGAAAAACTCATCTATAAAAATAATCATGTTTTGGATAACGATTTCAGCAAAGATTCCCGGGTTCCAAAGGCTACTTATTCTTTTCTTGACCTAGATGCAGAAAGAATGAGTGGAGTAATCTCTTTTGTCCTGTTGAATGTTTTATTGGTGTTCTTTATTATTACTTACAATTATGAACAGTTTTATGAAGCAGTAAAAACACCGGTTCAGCTTTCAGAAGAAACCCATGAAAGAGTAAATGCTGTGATTATGTCTATTGTTATGGCAATTCTGGTGATCATGTTTTATTTTAAATCCGGATTTAATTTTGATCCAAAAGCAGGTTTATTGAAAATCTTAGCCAAAATCTGGATATTCCTCAATGCTATTCTTGTAGTTTCTGCAGCCCTTAAAAACTACGAGTATATTGTTAATTATGCATTTACCTATAAAAGGTTAGGGGTTTTTGCTTTTTTGTTGTTATCGCTTGTTGGCCTGGTCCTTACTTATATTAAAATCCAAAAACAGAAAAGAAACATTTTCCTTGTCAATACAATGATTTGGTTTTTTTATGGAACAGTTCTCGTATGCAGTTACTTCAACTGGGGTGGTTTTATTACTTCCCAGAATATGAAACGAAAAGATTTTGCAGTCAGTTATCATTTAACTTCCATCAACTTCAGCGAAAAGGCACTCCTGAAATATGCAGATGAAAAAAATGATCAGAAACTTAGAAATACCTTACAGAATAAGGTGAAAAACGAAACTTCTAAAACTGTCTTTTCAAAGATTTTGTATTATCAGACTATAAAATAAAAGATCATGAAAAACTTTCTAGAATCCTCAAGATTTAAAATTAATGTATTGTTGATAATGATGACCATATTCTGCTTCAGCCTTTCTGCTTTCAGATACTATATCAGCGATACAAAAGTTTTTTTGTTTCTCAACTGGAATCTTTTTCTGGCATGGACTCCCTTATTACTAAGTTCTTTTATTTTTGCCTTTCGTATCAGAAGTAAAATTTCACTCATCTTTATCATCGTAGTCTGGATATTGTTCTTCCCCAATTCTCCCTACATTCTTACGGATCTTTTTCACCTCAGAGCAAGAAATGATATACCGGTCTGGTATGACCTTATTGTTATTCTTTCCTATGCCTGGACAGGGCTGATCTGTGGTTTCATAAGTCTTAATGATATTGAAAGACGGCTTTCTGACTATGGAAAAAGAAATATCATCAATGGAGTGATTGTATTTTTCCTGTTCATAAGCAGCTTTGGAGTTTATCTTGGCCGGTTTTTGAGATGGAACAGCTGGGATGTACTCAATAATCCTTTCGGTCTGTTCTCAGATATTGTGGTAAGATTCATCTATCCTATGGAATATACCAAAACATGGGGTGTTACGCTTTTGATGGGAATTATGCTCAACTTTATGTACTTTACATTTAAATGGGCGGGAACAAATGATGAAAAAGAATTGCAGGCAGAAAATAAATCATTAAACGAATTGGAACAATTTTAGCATTTAAATGAGCTCAGCATAATAAATGCTGATCCATTTTTTAAATTAATTATTATGAAAAAAAGCTTATTGTTAATTCCTTTGATTATTGTTGCCTGTAAAAAAGAACCTGCGGTGACAAACGTTCCGGAGAAAGATTCTACAGTAGTAACAGAAATGCCGGACTCTGTGGTGAAAACAGATTCTGTAGCACTGAGAAAAAAAGATTCAATTATTAACAATGCTCCGGCCACGAAGGAAGTATTACGCAAAGGGGTAATGAGAGATGAAAAAGATGGTCAGATCATAAGAACTGCAGACGCCAACCAGCTGCCTTTTACAATCGGAGAAGAATTTACAAAAGATGATCAGGATTTGATTTTAAAACTGACCCGTTATGACCGTCCCAATATCAAAGCGAAAATTTCAACAAAAGAGAAAGACTTTAATATTCGTTTCAATCAAATCAGGCTTCCCAATGGAAACTACGACGGACCTTTCGGAAGAGAAATCACTTATGATACTCCCGGAAATGGGGAAGTGTGGCTGATTATAGGAAAAAGTAACATGGCGTCGGGAAATACAAAAGGAAGTTTCACGGTAACTGTGGAATAATAATCAATCAATTTGGTACAATTTCTGCAAACTAAACACTGAAGTTTAAAATTTAACATTATGAAAAATATAGTTCTAACAGCAATGGCCGCCTCAGCCGTACTTGTAAGTTGCGGAACCGTACAGTCGCTGGTTCAGAATACATTTCCATACACAACGAATGTTCTGATTTCTACGGGAGTTCCTGCAGATAAGGAAGTGTCTTCCACTGCAACAGCTACCAATGTGCAGACCTGGTTCGGAGGAAATAACAATGCAAAAATTAAAGACGTAAGAATTTCAGATGCGAAAATCTCTGTGGCATCTCCTTCCGGAGGAAATCTGAGTGCATTCAAAACTGTAAAGATATACGTTTCATCTAACGGAACAGGAGAAAGATTGGTTGCATCACGTTCCAATATCTCCACCAATTCTTCCAGCTTGAACCTTGATCTTAATGATACCGGATTTCTGGATGAAATTGTAAAAAGTTCAGGATTGACCGTAAGAACAGTTTATGAACTGAAGAATCAGACCACTTCAGACATGAATATCAAGGTAGCGCTTAATTTCAGCAGCGTTCCTGCGAAATAATTATATAAAAAATACTATAAAAAACCCTCTTTCAGCCTTCTGAAAGAGGGTTTAATGTGAAATAAAATGTATAAAAATCTTTTGTTTTTAGAGTTTTGTCAGTTTCTCAACCACTCTTCTCTGGCCTTCATTGATGTTGATCATGTATTGACCAGTTGGTAGGTGTGAAATGTCAATTTTCTCATTCGGTAAAACCGAACTTTTGATAACAGTACGTCCCTGGAGATTAATAATCTCTACATCCAGTTTTTTATTTTCACTGCTTTGAATAGCAATGGAACTGCTGGAAGGATTAGGATAAATCTTAACCTCTAAGGCAGATAAAGTTTTAACAGGTGTTGCAAATTTGCTTTCCAGCTGAAGAATAGCATTCTTCACATTAGGAAGAGGCCCGATCTTTTGACCAGTTACCGTTCCTCCCTGAGGAATTCCCGTTGAAATTAAAAGGTTTTTCATTGCTGAAGGCGTTAAATATTGACCTGTAGTTTGACGATAGAAAGACTGGATCAAAATAGCCGCAGAAGAAACTACCGGTGTTGCAGAACTTGTACCGCTGAAATAATTATAAGTTCTGTTGTTGTCATTGTCATATTTCGCATAAGATCCATAACCCGCTGCCATCACACTGCTTCCCCAGCCCTGAACATCCACTCTGTTTCCAAAAGTACTGAAGCTTAATTTCGAATGGGTTGTATTAGGAGATCCCGCCCCTACAATAATAGCCCCGCTGTTTCCTCTTGCAAGATAGGTTGCATAAAACGGATCATCCAGGTTCTGGTTTCCATTCCCTGCTGCTGCAATGATGATTATTCCTGAATCGGTAGCAGCTTTTGTAAGATCCCAGATTACTTTATCATATTCCGCAGGGCAATACTGGCCGTCTTTTCCACCAGTCTGCATTTCATATAAAATAATATCTCCTGCCTGAGATGCATTAATAGATCTGCTCACTGCAGAAGCACGGTTGTACCCCACAGTAGTCCATTCCATATAACCCTTTATTTCAGAAGCACTGTAAGCAGCTCCGGTAAGTCCTGTATTATCTTTTATTGAACCTAAAATACTTACCACAGCAGTTCCATGGTCACGGTAATTGTTATTGGCTAATCCGGCATTAGGAGAATAGCCGGGCTCAAGTTGTATTGAATTTTGGTTAGACAACATCTCATGAGTTTTATAGAAACCATATTCTACATCACGCACACGGATATTCTGTCCTGTGATACCTCTTGACCATGCATATTTGGCATTGATTCCCGGATTGTCATTCAGGTAGGTCTGCAGGCTTTCCAGATCAGGAGTCACTACAAAAGCATTTACTAATGGCGGTTCAATAGGTTCGGCGCTCATGACAGAAACGTATTCTATTTCAGGAAATCTCTCAAGAATATGGATGATTTTTTCTGAGGCTTCTTTGTTTTGAAGAGGAATATCAGCCTTATAAATTCTTTTCAGTTTTTCCACAGATTCTCCGGAATTACCGATGGCTTTGCTGCTTCTGGCCATTTCGTCAAGTTTGTTGTCTGTGAAGTCCAGATCATACTTGAATGAGATGTGATTTTCCCGTGAAAATCTTTCCAGGTCTGCATTTCTGCTGAAAGCTGTTTTTTCTGAATTGATGCCTTTTGAAAAGCATACGTAAATAATTGAATTTTGATCATTAGCCATTTTGGGCTGGCTGTCCTGTCCGAAAGACAAAGTAGAACAGAACGCAAATAATGCGAAAAGGTTGATCCTTGATTTCATATAATTTTGTTAAATGGTTGTAAATCAGTTTTTATTTACACCAAAAATAATAATAAAATGAAAACAAATCACGTTTTTGTGAATTTAATTTTAAATTTTTTACTCTTTTCTTTTGTATAAAGGATTTTTTTTGTTTTTGAATGATAACCTTGCAGGTTCTCAAAAACCCGTGAGGTTTAAGAGCGCAAATTTTATACTTACCCATCAAAAAAATACGCTTCATAAATTGAAGCGTATCGGTGTATTTTATACATTTGCCTTTCTCTGTTTAGCTTTTGGTAATAGAATCCATGACAATGGTAACTGGTCCGTCATTGACCAGAGAAACCTTCATGTCAGCTCCGAAGATTCCACTTTCGGTTCTTAATCCAGATTGGGCTATTTCTTCCTTAAAATAATCAAAAAGGGGTACTGCTTTATCCGGTTTTGCTGCCTTTATGAAAGAAGGTCTGTTTCCTTTTTTGTAATCTGCAATCAATGTAAACTGACTGATACAAAGGATTTCTCCCGAAATGTCTTTCACGGAAAGATTAAGCTTGTCATTTTCATCACCAAAGATTCTCAGGTTTAAAACCTTTTGTACAAGCCAGTCAGCATCTGTCTTTTCATCATTTTCATCTATGCCTACCAGCAACATTAATCCTTTCCCGATTTCGCCAACCGTTTTTCCATCTACTTTTACACTGGCTTCGGAGACTCTTTGTATAACTACCTTCATTACAAATTTTAGCTGTTTTTGGTTTTCCAGAATTCTAACTGTCCTTTTAGCTCTCTGATGCGTTCTTCATATAATTCAATTACTTTTTCAGAGAGTCGGTTGATTATATTTATTTATAACAAAAGTAACAAAAACTCTCTTTCCAATTCACAAAAATTCTTTCTCCCGAAAAAAGGGAGAAGATTCCCGAAAATAGAGCAGTAAAGTACTGGGATAAATTTTATATTTGAAACGTTAAATTAAATCAACACATGATGAAAAAAATTAAATTATTAATGCTCATGGCATTAGCACTCTTTCTGTTTGGGTGTAGAACAGAACTCTCAGATAGTTCTGAAACCAATATTTACCAATCTGATTACAGAAAAACAGTTAAACTTAAAGAAGCTTTAGCCTTCAAAAACTATCTTACAGAAGCTAAAAGCAATCCCTCACAGGTTTACAGTAAAAATGCAGATTCCTTTTCTGCCTTATCTGATGAAAGTACAGTAACTGTTATTGTACAGAATAATGTCACCTCTTACAGTACTGTAATCAAACATTTGGACCGATCTTCAGATGTTTTGGTGTATAGTATTGATAATGAAAATAAAAGTATAGGATTTACTGCAAAATATACTCCTGAAGACAGAACTAAAAACTATCAGATTGATAATTTTACAGGAACAGTAGAATTTACATCAATGGATGGGAGGCCTATGGGAGTTAAAGAATTCTCTAATGGGGCACCGCTTGCTGATAAGGTTGCAATGTCAAAGAATTCTATGAATAAAGCGGGCTGCTCCTTTAGCATCAGACTTATTGAGGTAGAATGTAATGGTGAACATCACAGTCCCAGCCAAATAGCCCAATGTACAGCAAGTCAGAAACCTTATTATATTGTAGAAATTACAGAAGTATGCTCAGGAGGAGGGCAGCCTCCTAAAGGATTTCCCAATATGGGAACATATGACGGGGGAGGAAGTAGTACAGGAGGTGGCACTACCAATGAAATGTCAATTCAGGACAGTTTCAATTATATGTTAGGTGAAGCAGGTCTTCCAGAACTTACAGCTGATGAATATACATATATCCAGAATAATCAATATATTGGAGGACAACTGCTCTCGTATTTTTATAATAATTTAAATCAAAATAATTCACAGTTTTTACATTGGAGCATTAATTATTTTAAAAATTATGCTGATCCCAATATATCACCTAATGCAGCTTATAAGCAATTTCAGAATTGGTTTTTAGAAGAACCAGTAAGTGGGAGTTTACAGAATGAGCTTTTTGAAGATTGGGCAGATCCTACAAGAGTAAAACCAACAACTAAATTTAAAAACCATTCAAAACTTAATGGCATTTATAATAAAATTAAAACTGCATCAAATTTTAATCAGATTTTAAAAAATTTTATGCCAGAAGGGGCTGTGACTCATTTAATCTTTGATATTGATTCAGTTGTAAAGCCTGATTCGCAAGCAGAGACTTCAGAACCGGTTAATTATTGGATAAAAATTACATTTAATAAAAATAAAGATTGGGCGAATATTCCAAAAGTTGTAATTTCAGGAACATTTATGCATGAATTAATACATGCGGAAATTTTAAGACAACTATTAGTCGTTGCTAACACTAATGGTAGTATTAATGAAGCAACTCTACTAGACTATGCAAAAAATCATAAACATATAGAACTTTTCAATGCTTATGTAAAAGCTAAAACAAATGATTCAGACTTTCAACATCAATATATGGCTCAGAAATATGTTACAACAATTGCAGCGTTTTTAAAACAAGTTTATGGAAATAAGTATACAGATGTTGAATATAAAACAGTAGTTTGGATGAGTAGTCTTAAGGGAACAAAGGCATGGAACTTGTTACCTCAATCTGAAAAGGACTTATATATGAAGACTTTTAATACAAATTATTGGTTATGGGAACTTTAATTAAATTAATATTTTTAATATTTATATTGCAAATAAAACTAGTTTTTTCTCAAGCATGTATTATTAAAATTAATGAACAAGATTCTATCAATTTAGAAAAACTGCAAAGAAATGAATACAGGCTTTCTTTTTTTAATAAAAAAAATATAGAATATAATAAATCGAAAGGCTTAAATTATAATAATTTTGTTCATGGTGTGAGATTTTGTGATGTTTGTAAAGAGGAAGTTGCTTATTTTTTACTGCAACCAATAAAAAAAAAGATAACTAGAAAAGATAGTATTTACAGTATCGAAAAAAGTTTTGAAAAAAAATGTTTGTCAAAAGAAATATTATTTCAAATTGACAATAAATTTTACAAGCATATAAAAACATTTGAATAAACACTTAAAAACACAATATTAATTGTGGGAATTAGAAAATATGAAAACAATAACTGATTTCAGTTTTGATTTATTTTTCTTACAGATTATAGCATTAGTTTTCTTGTCATAGTTTGCTTTTTTGTATACAATTTATAAGAAAGAAAAATAAAACAAACCGCAGAAAATCTCTGCGGTTTCTATTTTCTAATAATAAACATTTAAAGTTTTACTTGCAGCATCATAACTGTAAGGATAAGTTTTAGGCGGCAGAGAAGTTTTAGCTCCGGACTCCGGCTGTCCCGTACTTAAGATCCATCTTGTATTATCCTGTGGACATATAATGGCAATATTGTCTTTTACCTCAAGTGTTGTATTGTTATCAGGACATATATGTGGGGCATTCCTGTCGTAGACTTTAAATCCGTTTGCTGTTCGTACAATAATCAATCCTCTGGTTCCGGACTGTTGTTCATTTACATAAATCCAGCCATTAATATTGTTCAAAACGTAATAAGCAGGAAGGTTTAGGTTAAGCGATACATTGATAGGGACATTGGGGAAGCAGTTCACAGTATCTTCTCTGCTTCCACAAGAGTTTATGGTTAAATTACTGAAAATCAACAGAATGAAAATGGATAAGATTGAAAAAGTTTTTTTCATTTCAATTTAAATTTTTATATATTTGTAAAAATTAAACGATTACAACACGAAAACATTGTCCGGCAAATGTCGGATTATTTTTTTATACTAAAACTAAATTTTGAAAATTATGGCAAGCTATGTAACTAAGGAGGGCCTAGAGAAAATGAAAGCTGAGCTGGAACAGTTGGAAACTGTGGAGAGACCAAAAATTACTCAGCAGATCGCAGAAGCAAGAGATAAAGGAGATTTATCGGAAAATGCAGAATACGATGCGGCTAAAGAGGCTCAGGGGATGCTTGAAATGAGAATTTCCAAGCTGAAAGACGTTATCTCTACTTCTAAAATTATAGACGAAAGCCAATTAGATACTTCAAAAGTTTCAATCTTAACAACAGTGAAACTTAAAAATAATGCTACCAAGCAAGAGCAGGTATTTACATTGGTACCGGATAACGAAAGCGACCTGAAGACAGGAAGGATTTCTGTGAACACACCTATCGCAAAAGGTCTGTTAGGAAAAGCTATTGGCGAAATTGCTGAAATTACTTTACCCAACGGAAACAAACTGTCTTTTGAAGTATTAGACATCTCTTTATAGTCTGATATTCATTTCTATTTCTAAATTTCTATACATCTAACCCAAACTTCTGATAAATGAGCACTATATTCACAAAAATCATTAATGGCGAAATTCCCTCTTATAAGATTGCAGAAAATGAAAACTTTATTGCATTCTTAGACGCAATGCCTTTAGTGAAGGGTCATACTTTAGTAGTACCTAAAAAAGAAGTGGATTTGATTTTTGATCTTGAAAGTGAAGAATATAAAAACCTTTGGGGATTTGCCCAAGAGGTAGCCAAGAAGATCAAAACTGCAGTTCCATGTGTAAGAGTAGGAGTAGCAGTGGTAGGACTTGAAGTTCCTCATGCACACATCCATCTGATTCCTTTAAATAAGATGGAAGATATGAATTTCAGAAATGAAAGATTAAAATTAACGAACGAAGAATATACAGAGATTCAACACTCAATTATTAATTCTTAACAACCAGAAAATCGTAAAAAAGTAATTTTTTACGATTTTCTTTAACATATACATATATTATATCATATGAATTCCAACCAATGTTCTTTCTGTGGCAGAAAAAGAAATGAAGTACAGATGCTGATTTCTGGCCAGAATGGTTTTATTTGTGAAAATTGTATAGAGCAGGCCCATGCAATTGTAAAAGATGGTGCATCAAAAACAGGATATTCACCTGCAGACAGCATGGAAGACCTTAAAAAGCCGAAAGAGATCAAAGAATTCCTTGATCAGTACGTGATCGGACAGGATCAGGCAAAAAAGCAACTTTCAATTGCTGTATATAATCATTATAAAAGATTGCTGCACGCCCAGGACGAAAACAGAGAAGTAGAGCTGGAAAAGTCGAACATTATCATGATTGGTGAGACAGGAACCGGCAAAACGCTTCTGGCAAAAACGATCGCAAGAGAACTTAATGTTCCTTTCTGTATTGTAGATGCCACCATTTTAACTGAAGCAGGATATGTAGGAGAAGATGTTGAAAGTATCCTTTCAAGACTTCTGATGGTAGCCGATTATGATGTGGAAAAAGCTGAAAAAGGAATTGTTTTCATTGACGAGATTGATAAGATTGCCAGAAAATCAGACAATCCAAGCATTACAAGAGATGTTTCAGGAGAAGGAGTACAGCAGGGATTACTAAAACTGCTGGAAGGAAGTATTGTGAATGTTCCGCCACAAGGAGGAAGAAAACACCCGGATCAGAAATATATCCAGGTAAATACTCAGAACATCTTATTTATTGCAGGAGGAGCTTTTGACGGGATCAAAGAAATCATCGAAAGAAGAATGAACAAGCAGGCAATTGGTTTCAGCTCTGAAAAAATCAATAAAACCGACGAAGACGAATATATATTAACAAATATTAATGCAATCGATCTTCGTACTTTCGGATTAATTCCGGAACTTTTAGGGAGATTTCCAATCATTACTTATCTCGATAAACTCACGAAAGAGACGTTGGTAAGAATCATGAAGGAACCTAAAAACTCTATCGTAAATCAATTTGTGGAACTTTTTAAAATGGATGGCACAAATTTGGTTATTACAGACGGAGCAATTGAAAAAATCGTAGAGGAAACTATTGAAAAAGGACTAGGTGCAAGAGGCCTCAGAGGTACTACCGAAAAAGTTCTAGAAGACTATATGTTTTCAATAGGAGAGGAGAAAGATATCATCTTAACTGAAGATAATGTTTTGATTAATAGATAAAATATTTTTTTTTTAAGAAAAATAATAATACCTTTGCGGGTGAAGATTGTATTAACACACAAATAATTTATACAATGAGAAAAAGTTTATTTGCTATAGGTCTTTTAGCAATTAGTTACTCTGTTCAGGCGCAGATACTATGTCATGTTGACACTAATGCTAATATGTATGTGAGCGAAGGCACCCTAGTTTATAGCGGTGGAGGTGTACAAACAAAAGGTAATGGCCTTTTGGACGTGCATGGAAATATCATGGTTGTAGGATCTGGTACGGATCTCTTAAAAACAATTGATGCCGGTGGTGCTGATAAGACTGACGGCGGAAATATCATCTTAAGACTTAATACCCCTGCTTCTTTTGCTACTTCCACGTATGGCCAGCTGTACATCGATGGACTATCCCAGTCCAACATTACAGGTATTGTAACCAAAGAATACCGAACTACAAGTAATGGTAGTGGTAATTATTTCCAGCAAGTCGCTTTACCTTTCTTTGGTAAAGCATTAAGTTCATTATCTACTGAAGTTGGTAAGACTTTCAATACGGGTAGATATAGTAACCCAATCCTAAAGTGGGATAACGCTAATGCAGTTTCTGCACATTTTACCAATTTAGCATCTACTACAGCTGATGGTTCAGGGTATTATATGCTGAAGGTTTCCAATAATGACTGGAATCCGAGTGCTCCCTCAGGAGCAGCAACGGTTTACAATGTTAATGGAAAACCATATGCTCCGTTAGCTGGAGCTATATCATTGCAGAATGCAGGGAAATCTAATGTGGGAGCTTCCAATGTAGTATTCGGAAATGGTGGTAACGCTGTGAATTCTTACAATGAAAAGTACAATACTTATCTTGATGATTCCTTTGAATTTACTCTAAGCCCATGGGCTGGAACATTTGGTCAAAACTTCTATCAATTCGGAAACCCTTTCCTTACCAATATAGATCTATCTAATATTGGATATACTGAAAGCGTTACAGGATCAGACGGAAATGCAGTGAAAAATATCTGGGGTATTGAATATAATCCGGGTACTGTTGTTACACTTCCTGGAGGTTCTACTTACGCTACAGGAGCTCAGGTAGTTACTTATGTAAATACAGGTGACGGAGTTGCTCCGGCAGTTGGAGATGTGAACCTGGATAAAATGGTTATCAAACCTATGCAGTCATTTAAAATAAAGTTAAGAGACAATACAGCTCAGACTTTAGACTTTAATCCACTGAGAAGATTCAAATCAACAGCAAGAACAGCAGGTACTCCTAATGGTGTAAATGCAGCTAGAATGGCTGGTAAGAATACAGCCAATACAGTGAAACAGCTTGGGGTAATTGGTCTTGATGCTAATGGTAATGAGATTTCCAGAACGTATTACGTGGTTTCTCCATCATTTACAACGGGACACCAGGTTTCTACAGCCACAACAGTTCAAAGTTCAGCAGGTACAAGAATCATTGGTACTTACGAAGAAGCATTGAATGGTGGGTATGATAATAATTATACTAACTATTGGTTATATATTAACGAAGCTAATGAGAGTAACTTCCAAGGTAAAAATGTTAAGTTAGTTAACTACAAGCTTGATCAGGTTAAATCTTATAAATTCGAGATCAGAGAAAATGCAGAACTTATTCCTGCTGGGACACACCAGTTATCTTCAGGAATTGGTTTCTATTATAAAGCAGAAAATGGAAATTTAGTACAGGCTAAACAGGGAGATGTTGTAGCTGTTACAAATGAAGAGGCTAACTTGTATTATGGTGAACCAAGTAATATTACTTTAGGTGTGGATAAAACAGCTCCTGGTATTTCCAGAACACTTGTTGTTTATGATCCATCTATTACAAATTACATTGTTAGATTTGATCCAAAATGGAAAAAAGCGGACATTCAAGTTTATGATATGAGCGGTAAACTGGTAATCTCTAAAAAAGCGGTTGAAACATCCAGAGATTTTGTAATCGAGCTTGATGGCTCAGTTAAAAATTCATATGTTGTAAAAATCGTTTCTGATAAGGGAGAAACTGTTAACACTAAAATCTTAAAATAAACCACATGAAAACTATTAATAAACTAGTCTTGGCATTTTTCCTATTTGCTATATCTCTAGCAAATGCTGCTCCACCACAACCAGCGATCCCAGGAGGAGGAGGAAATGGAGGAAATGGTACCGGGTCACCTGCCTCACCCATTGATATGTATGTATATGTACTTGGTATCGTAGCAATAGGATTTATTGTGTACTTTACAAAAAAGTACAAGAGCGTAAAAGCATAAAATTTTATTAAAATAATATTAAACTCTCTGATTAGTCAGGGAGTTTTTTTATTTTTACTTTATGAAAAAGATTTATACGCTATCAGCGGTTTTGGCTGCATTTGCTTTGCAGGCTCAATTTACAGTTACCATTCAGGCTCCGGCAGACTTTAAAGATCAGGATGCTATTCTATATACATTAAACGGATCAAAAGATATTATTGTTACTAAAGAACAGAGTAAGAATAGTACATGGACTTTTAAATATCCCAGCCATTATATGGGGATGATGAAAGTTTATTTTCCTGGTTCTAATAATACCGTAAGTTTCATTTCTGAAAATAAAAATGTCAGCTTTAAACTGGATATCCAGAATAGTAAAGTAAAGGATGTTACTTATCTGGATGAAGCCAATAATCTGATGAGTAAACAACAGGAAGGCTCACAGAAAAAAGAGCTTATTTTACCGGCTTTAGCCCAGATCAAAGAATATTACAAAGACAATACGGATTTTGGAAAAGCTCTGAAAACAGAAATTGACAGACTTTCTGGTGCTTCAAGTTCTATTGATGCGGCGCAGCATCCGTTTATAGCTTATTATAATACAAATTACAGCAAGTTTCTTTCCAACTCACCCGATTCAACAAAGAAAGCAGATCAGGAAGAAATAATCAACTTTCTGGACAAATCAAATGATATGCTTGAAAGCTCATCATTATTGAGGCCTGTACTGGTAGCTTATCTGAATTCCGGAGGGAATACAAATGTTACGGCTTCTGTTGATAAGTTACTGGATCGTTTAAAAGTTGAGACTCCAAGAGGACAGACTGTATTGTCTGAATTGATCGATATTTTTGATGTTTATCAGATGGATGAATATAAGAGCAAATATCTGTCTCTTGCCAAAAATCTTAAATGTACCATTACTGATAGGCTCGCTTCCACATTGAAATCCAATGCGAACATTGAAATGGGGGCTGTTTTCCCTAATTATAAGTTCCAGTCACCTGTTAATACTACTGCAAAATCATTACACGATATTAAAGCAGATAAAAAGGTAGTTGTATTCTGGTCATCTACATGCTCGCACTGCGAAAGTGAACTTCCAAAACTTCTGGAAAAATATAACGATCTGAAATCAAAAAATATTCAGATTGTAGGGCTGTCTTTAGATGTGGATAAGAATTCATATACCCAAAAAATTGCCGCATTTCCTTGGGTGAATGATTCCGAATTAAGAGGATGGAACAGTAGTTACACAGATTTGTATAATATTCATGCAACACCAACGTATTTTATTTTAGATGCTAACAATAAGATAATCAGCAAACCAGATCATGTTGGAGATGTTTTAGAATATTTTAAGGTAAAATAATTTTGGAGGTAAAGAAATATTTTCTATATTTGCACCACCAAAACGGCGAGGTAGCTCAGTTGGTTAGAGCGCAGGATTCATAACCCTGAGGTCACGGGTTCAATTCCCGTCTTCGCTACATAGCAGGAGAAATGATTATTGTTATCGTTTCTCCTGTTTTTATTTTGTGATAATCCATTGTTAATCTGAAAGATATAGTGAGCTACAACATTAATTCTTGTGGTTCTATAATGATTTTCGTCAAATTCAAGTTTTTTAGGAAAAATCGAACCGATAATTTGGCGCTTGACTGCAATTATATTAATTTACAATGTAAACAGAGACATCAAGAATACCCAAGAAAAATTCACCCTACACAAAGAAAACGATTCTATTAAAATAGTAGGATATTATATAAGTCCTAATTAGTTACAATACTGCCACTCATTTGAGTGGCAGTATTTTGTTATGGTTTATTTTTTAAAGTTTTATAAAAATTGTAATTTCCTGAACTGTTTTGTCGATAAATCTGATAAATTAGATTCTATCTCCTCAATTATACCAGTTAATTCTGAACTGTAAAATTTATTGTACTTATTTAAATTCCAAAAAAACACAAATAATACACTTATACAAATAATTATTATAACGATAATAATATTTCTTTTACTTAGTACCATATTAATATGATCCTTTTCATGTTACGCACCTGTATAATCAGCTACTCTTATTTTTCCATCAAAACTAACACCCAATCTTGTATGAGAGAGCGTCACACAATTACAATTTATGATATTGTAAATAATTCGAGTTTTTTAGCGAGTATAAAATCCAAATCATCTTCTGATTTTTCATTATTCAGATCATCAGGATCAAAGCTTATATATATTTGATTACCGATGTGTAATAATTTGAAATTTTCAACATTATAGAAATTATAAACATTATTATAGTAAAACTTAAATTCTATAATATCACTAAAAGCTAAACTTATTTTTGAATATTTACTTTTCCTGGAAAAATTACTTATCACAATTTGTATTTTTAATTCTCCCCGTTCATCTTTACTAAGATTTACTTCGTCTATTTTTGTACTTATTAAAGAGTTTTCTTTGATGAAGACTTCTGAAGCTCTATTTGTTATATCCATTATATCTATTTTCTTATTCCAAAATCTCTAAGTAATTCACCCTTTTTAGGGGGCCTTCCCGGTTGTCTATCTCCTCGCCCTGTAGGATTATGAGGATTTGGTTTATAGTCATGAATATGATCATCTTGTTCATTTTTAGGATAATTCGGACCGTGTCCTTTATTATATTCTTTTTGAACATTTCCGTCAGGACCATACTTTTTAGACGTTGTTTCAGGATCATTTGTTTCAACTGTATTTGGCTCCCCTTTATCGGGTATTCTATTTTTTCTTCTTTTCCCTTCCTGAGGTACTTCTACCCCATTCACATCTTTATCCTCATCCGCGGTATCTTCTGTTTTCAGATTGCTCATTCCTACACCAGGGTCTGCAATGGTGGTATAGCCTGTACTTGGTGTGGCAAGGTAATCATATGTCCACCAAACTCCTGCTCCTATTAACATCAACCCACCAATAACATCTCCAGGACCAGGCACGGGAGAATCTGCCTGAGAAACAATGAATGCTGACATTGCCAAACTTCCCGGACCAAAACTTTTATCTGCTGCTTTACCGGTAAGAGTAATTTCCTGTATTGATGTTTCTGTTTGACCACTTGGAAGTATATTTATCGCAGACACACCACTTGGGCAGTTCGGAGGACATTTTCCTTCTTCTCCTTCCATTCCTGTAGGATCATTAAATCGTACCGGATTATTCCAAACATAGCTATAAGCTTCGTAAGTATACTGGCTTCTTGGGTCAATTGTTCCAAACCTCCCAAGATCCCCCATATACATCCTCGCTCCATAATCATAAAAACCGGTCTCCTGCAATTCCTTTCCATTGTACTTGTAGTTGTAAAAACTTCCAAAGTTTGAGTAATTTGATCCTCCAATATGGTTTAATCCAAACGGATAATAATTATTAACATCCATTGTCTGTACTAGCCCGGCATTATTCTTTACAAAACTTACCCTCACATTTCCCAATTGATCCTGATAGTTGTAAATATAACGGTTTTCTGCGAAACTGTAAAACCCTTCTGAAGTAGGTATAAAGTCCAGTTTCCATGAAGACGGGGTAATTATTGGCACTATCACTTTTGAATAAGCCTGTACTTCATAGGCGTTCTCTGTTTTACATGTCAGGCAGGTACCTCCGTTGTCATCAAATGAATATTGGAAGCCATCCAGATAGTCTGTCATACGATTTGTAGGAAGCCCCATATAAAACTGCTGTGCAACTGTTTTACGAAGCTTTACCCCATCGGCACGATATACATGTGATATTCCTGTATTGATGGGTCTGTTCATATAATCAAAATTCTGGATTGAGATTGATTGAGGTAGATTAAGATAATTGTAAGTTATGGACTGAATACCTTTATCCTTCATATCAGTCATGTTCCCATTGAGGTCATAGCTAATAATGTTGTTTCCTCCTTCATATCCTGATGGGTTGGGTGAATTTTCTATCACCTGATTCAAACGGTTTCCTATATACTTATATTCAAGATCATCTACCTGAGTGGCTGTAGTTCCTGATACCGGATAAGCATTCCTTTTCAGGGTTATGATATTTCCATTCAGATCATAAGTCAGGTTTTCATTGAAATTGTTATTATACGGGTTGGTAGCTCCAGGTTCTGTATAAATAGCATCTTTCAGCCTGTTAAGAGGATCATAGGAATATGAATATCTTTTTAAAGCTCCCTCTGAAGCATTTCTCCAATCTATCTCTGCTATATTTCCATTATATCTTCCTGAGGCTAAATTTGTGTATACTGGATTAGTATATTTAATTTCATACCCAAACAGTTTCCCGTTCAAATTTGCCGGATCATTGATCTTGGTTAGCCATCCACGGATATTATACTTATAATCTATAGATTGTAATGAATTAGCCACATCTGTTCCTCCTACTTTCTTATTAGTAACCTGAGAAATTTCATTATAGGTATTCTGGGTTAAAATTTCTACCGGGTTGCTGTCTACCTGGTGCTTATGTACCAGCAGTCTGTTCTGATTATCATAATCAAACGTTTCTGTAATGACTCTTTCAGTATCAGTATCTAATCGTTTATGTTTGGTTATGGTCTGCTTCGTAACTCCAACAAAATCAAGCTTGGATTCTGTATGAGTATATCCACCTAAGTAATTGATTGAATGTCCTCCAATAACTCTTCCTTTGCTATCATAATAGATATAATTCTTTGTCCAATTGTCATCTTCGATATTTTTAACCAGACTAGTAACAGGCAAACTTTTAATACTTCGCCCGTCAGAGGTTGGCGTTGCAGAAAGTACAGGTTCTCCCTGAATAGTTGAAGGGAATGCAGGATTAAAATTGTATTCAGGATAGGTATCATAATAATTAACAGTTAACACCTGAGTGACATTGGTAGGAGTGGAAGCCTTAGTGTAATATACAGGCATACCATTTAAAGTTAAACCAGCTGTAGTAGTTCTGGTTTCATATAAATTAGTATTGGCATTGACACTATTTTGCATTGATGCCCTGCTGGAAGTGTTATTTGTAATTCCAGTATAAATCACTCTTCCAAACTGGTCATATTTAGTGAAAAGCCATTGTCCTTTTTCTTTAAGAACCGTATCCTGAGTCAAGATAAGACGATCAGCTTTATTATATACCATATATTCCCAGCCTTTGCCAGGAAGTTTTTTTTCTACCAGGCGATTTCTCCCGTCATATTTATACTGATAACACAGATCATTTAGAACACTATTGGGATCTGTTTCTACAGAAGCTTTGGGAGGAATAACAAATGCTAACTGATCATATTCATTATAAACATAGTACGTATCTGCATTCTCACTAGCACTGACAACTTTTCTCACCAATACAACCTGCCCCTGTCTGTTTTTAAATTCTATGGTTTTATTTTCATCTTCATCTGTTACTGTATTTTTATACAATTTGGCCTCTTCATACATTCCAACGCTACTGATAGTTGATAATGTAGCATTATTTACCCAGGTTGTTGTAACAGTAAACTTTTTAACCTTGTCTAAGGTAGAATTGGCTTCATATCTGAACTTTACAGATTTTCCGTTCCAGTCATTACCTACCTGCTTCTGTTCCAGAATCCTGTCCAATGGTGAGCTTTCCAGCACTTTTTCAGAATAGATCTTTTCATTGCCATAGGTGTTAGGATACACTCCCAATGGCCCTGAATAATAGTTCCCATTGCTGGTAGAAAGCTGCGGAACTGGCAGATAGTCTTTTACCTGCCTTCCGAACTGGTCATACTCAATATGGGTTACAACATCGCGTCCCAAAGGTGAAGTCTGTAAATTGACAATTTGCTTAGGTCTTCCCAATCCATCAAAATACTGAACCGTTTCTGAAGATTTTGTAGGGGAAGTTCCGTTATAATCCAGATACGTTTTGCTCTGAATATAATTTTCATTGCTTGAAATCGTGGAAAGCTGGGCATAGGTTATATTGGATAAGAGGAAGGCTCCTATAGATATTATAAGTTTTTTCATCAGTTTAGTTTTTATAGTTATATTTCATTTCCTTTACAGTCTTTCCGTTGACATCCACTACTTTTTGAAGCCTTCCCGCAGAATCATAGATGTAATTTTCTCTGATTCCTGAAGGTGGAGTGATACTTCTTACTCCGATTAAAGGATCATATGTATAGGTTGTAACTTCATACCTGGAAAGGCTATTTCTAAAGGTATTCAAAGCATTCAGTAAATTAGTTTCATCATTATTAGCTCCTGCTGCGGCATCGGTATCAGAAGCACCAGCAATAGTAAATATTGAAGACAATTCAATATCTGTAAATTTTGCATTCTTGATTTTAGCAATAGGCTGCGTTTGATTATAGCCCCATACAATTACTGTTGAAACTCCATCTTTTGTAGTGTATTGTATTAAATTACCATTCACGTCATAATGGTCATACATTATTTCTGTTGATGTAACATTTTGTAAATCCGTAGACAATACTGAGCTTGGTAATATGGTATAAGTGTGGTCATATTTGGTTTCTTGTTTACTTAATAATTTACCATTTTTCCTTTTTTCAACTTCAATAGGAGTATCAAGAATATTAGCATTTATCAATTTCTGTACACTTTTATCTTTAGAATTTCTGTAAAATTCTTCAATAGTATCACCTCCCGTCAGTGTTTTTTTATAATTTAATCTTGCTCCATCATAACTATAACTATTATCTTCCTTTACGCTACTTCCAGCAAAAAAATCTTCTTTAGTACTGGTTTTAAGATTATTATAATATATCAACATATAATTAGATGCAGAAAATTCATCATATCCAGTACTATATCCGTAATAAAATGGCTTGGTAATTTTAAAAGAAATTCTAACCTGATAATCATACAAATATTCTTCTTTTTTAATTGGGGTAGACAGCCCTTCTTTATAATAATTCACTGATATTAATTTACCTCTTCTGTCATCAAATGATTGCACATAAGAACTTGGAAACTTCATAAATTTTAGAAAATTTTTATGTGCCTGATTGGTAATAATTTGATCAGGTTGCATAAACTGATCAGGATAGTCATTAAAATTAGTATACTTTTTCTCAACCCAGCCTTTTCCTGTAGTTTCTTCAATAATTCTTGAATAGCCGATTATCGCACCTGTATTAAATCCAATCCCTGATGAAATCTGTGACGTTGAAGTTTCTTCAGGAGATGTAATAAAATTGATTTGTCCTGAAGAAGTATTATCTGCATTGATGTATTTGTATTTTATTTCCTTGCTTACTATACTCTGAGAATCATATAATCTCATTGCATTAACTCTTGTACTACCAAGAATATACTTTTCTCCTTCATACATAAAATCATCATTTTCATAATCCAACTCTAAAGAACCGCCTGTAGGATATACCATCTTCTTTAACAACCCTAATTGAGAGGCCGTTGAAGGAGTCCTGTCTATTTCATCAGAAATTTTATGAGCAGTTTTATTTCTTAATTGAAAGGGAAAAATATTGTCTTTAGTCAGTTCAGGATAAAAATAGGTTTTTGTAGTGGGAAAATATTGAGGTTCTTCCGGGTGGAAATTATCTTTTGAAAAGGTTATATTGGAGGTATTATTATTAAAATACCCTGAAAAATCCACCTTAGATGTATTTCTTGGTGGAAATACATTTCGATCATAATAAAAAGAATATTTACCTATTGATGAATCATTTATATTTTCTAACCTCAACCTTTTACATTCGAAATTCCCAGATGAACAATTTCCAGAATCAAAATAACTATAATTAAAATTGGCTTGTTTAATAATATTTCCATTTTTACTTTTTACCAGGACACTGCTCAATGCATTTCCTCCATAGTCAAGCCTTGCAATGTCATAATTAAAATCTAGAGTTTCCTTATCTGTTGTAATTTTTTTAAGTCTTTTAGCAATCAGTCTTGATGATAGTAACCTATTGAAAACTCTTACGGGCATTGGATCACGTACCGGCCTGTTAAGTTCTAAATATGATGTAGTATAGCTGCCAAAATCAAAATAGTTAAATAGTGTCAACAAAGCTAAGTGTTCATAATTGTTGGTGAAGCTCTCATATTCAAAAGTAATTTCTTTTCCAGAGAACGGATCTTTAACTTTAGTAAGATACCAACTATTAACTTGTTGAGTATCATGACTAGAAAAATTCAATGGATATTCTTTTATGATTGAATAGTCATAATCCGTAAATGTATAGATATATCCGTTGTCGCCCGTTATTTCAAATTTATCAGGTTGATAAAAAACTGTACCTGATCCCTGATTTCCCCAAGCCGTACTTTCGAATCCCCCACATGTTGTTTTAATAATGAAATTCAGATTATTATTCAGTTTTGCATTTGAGTTAAAAAAATTGGCTTTTACTTGAGAATCATTGGCTCTTGTAAGATAGAATTTGTCATTAAAGCCAGGTACATTAATATAATAAAAATCAGGTGCAGTATCTACAATCCTATCATCACTACTCCATATTCTATTGTTCATACATAATTGGGAAGAAGATATCTGAGTATCGCTTAATGCTTGTGGATACTCAGTCGATAAATATCCTTTTGATTGACGATGCCAGGCATATGTCTGTTCGCTTTCAAAACCTCCATCACTATAAAATGCATAATTTTCTGTTAAATCATTCATGTCGTTGACTTTAGCTGTCACATTTCCACCAGCATTTAAATTCCAGCCTAGCCCTACCGAAGTTGCTATATCAGAAGCTTTATTGCCTTTTGTATTATAAGAAAGGCCTACAGGGATTTTAAGTTTTCCAAAATTAATCTCGTAGATTGGCACTGAAATATTTGTTTTACCTATAAAATCGGGTTCAGGAAAATCAACATATCTCATCATATGGGCAACCTCTGGGGTAGCAACGTTATATATTTGGTTGTCTGATATGTTTGTCTGTGATTTATATTCAGAAAAACTAAAAAATGACAATACAAGAATGATTTTAAATTTATTTTTTTTCATCGTAGTTTATTTCTTAATTAACTTGGCACTCGCCGTTTTGTTAGTATCAGTTTTTATGGTCACCAGATAAGCTCCCTGAACCAAAGCCTGAGTGTTAATCTTAGTCACCTTATTCTTAGTTTTTATACTCTGAAGCTGTCTTCCACTCATATCATATAGCAGAATATCAGCCTCTTTGAAATCATTGAATCCAATTTCTACATATGCATAATCTGAAACTGGGTTCGGATAAATTTTGATGTCGTATTTTTCAATTAACTGATCAACCTGTTTGTCTCCCAATTTCACAATCTTCCAGTTCTCTTTTCCGAGTTCTTCTGCACTGGTTCCTGCCAGAACAATAGAACCATCTCTGTTCAATTTTAAATCAGAAAGTCTTTCTTGTTTTTGTCTGGATTCTCCTTTTACATGTTTTCTCCACTGCTCATTGCCATTCTGATCCAAATACAGCATCCAGAAGGTTTCATCATCGGTTTGGATTCTTCCTTCAGCCTGGGTATAGCCTCCTAATAAAATTCCTTTGGAAGATTTATCATCTACAGAATGAATTACGCTCATTCCCATCAAAATATCCCTGTTTTTGAAATTATAGGATTTCTGCCACTGTTCATCGCCTCTTTCGTTTAATGAAATCAACCAAAGATCTGTTCCTTCTTCTAATCCTACAGTTTTGTTGCCTGATCTTTCTGATCTGGATTCTCCACCAATGATGAAGCCAGTTGAAGTCAATGCCAGAGTTCTCAAATGATCATCATCTTTTCCTCCAAAGTTCTTTTCCCATTCTACTTTTCCACTTTTGTCCAGCTTTACAATCCAGTAATCACCTTCGCCAAAGTTTTCTGTTTTCTTTGTTCCACTTATAGAACTTCTGGAATAAATTCCAAGTAGTGCTCCTCCATCACGAGTAGGGATCATCTTCTCTACTTCATCAAGTTCACGTCCTCCCAATGTTTGCTCAGACAGAACCTTTCCGTCCTTATCTAACCTAATGATCAGAACATCTTTGGAACCATAACCTTTAGAGAAATTTTGTACACTTCCAGCTACAAAGAATCCCTGATCTATAGTCTGAATCACAGCTCTTGCTTCTTCATCTGATGAGCTTCCTAAAGTTTTCTGCCATAATTCATCACCAAATTCATTGATTCTAATTAACCAAATGTCTGAACCACCTTTAAAGTCTTCCTTTTTATCAAGTCCTTTTCCTGAATACGATGAACCTGTGATAAGAAAACCACCGTCCTGAGTAGTAACCGTTGAAGATAAATAATCGTGATTGTTTCCTGAAAAATATTTTTCAAAAACCTGTTCTCCCTGCTGATTCAATTTTATCAGATGAAAATCATAACCATTATTTTGTTTGCTGTTTTGCTTGAGATTGTCCGTTTGGATACTGCTTCCCGTGATAAGGTATTGCCCGTCAATAGTAGTCGTAACCTGGCTTAAAAAATCCTGGGCTGAGGACTTTATATCTTTCTGCCAAAGTACCTCTTGGGCAAATATGCCAGTAATAGTGCATAGAGACAATGCACACATGTAAAGTTTTTTCATACTTGTGTTATTAATGTTAAGTAAATGTTGATTGATTTATTATGTATATAGAAATACACAAATTGTATAGTAGAATTATTGTTTCATAGTTATGTTTTTAATGCGTGCAAAATTAGGGATTTTTAATCTTCACCCCAAAATAAATTTTATTAACTTTCTTTAACAAGACAAAGATATATTTGCAAAGCGACAAAACGTGTCATATTATTTTAGTTTTTAGACGAAGTAATAATTGATATTAGCTAATAAAAGTAAAATAAATTTGAAATGCGACCTTAAAGTAGAAAATAAACTCTAGCAATCCTAATCTATTTAAAAGTCTCACAGAGCGAAGCAGCAACTTTGTTAGGACGTAAAGACTTTCAAAGTTGCGAATGAGCTCCTAACTTTTACATATAGTTTTTAAGGTTGTAAACAGCTAATAGATAACATATCTTTTAAGGATTTGTTTTTATTATAAACTAAATTTATACTCCACAAATTTATTGATTGGGAATAAACTGTAATAAAAGCTCAAAAAAACACAGAGCTTATAACCAGATATTGATCTCTACCTATTTTAATTTAACATATAAATAAATACTCTAGAAATATAAACCAATTTAATCGTCTTTTTTCTATATTTAGAAAATAAAACATACAACCATGGACTTAACAAAGATACCATCGAGATTTCAATTTCCGATTAAAGATTTTATACGAAGAGATGATTATATTCTAACAATAGAAAACTATCTTATTAGCAACAAAATTATTTTCATAGAAGGTGATTCAGATGTTGGTAAGACAACTATTAATCTAAGTTTTTGCGCAAAAAATAAAAAAAATACAATTTCTATATTTTTCAACCCTCTTAACAAAATTGATTATCAATTAGAGTTTTTTTTAAATAATGCAATATCACAATTAAGACTATATTTAGGCGAAGATTTTAACAAGAAATTTTAGCCAGAATTTCTATCCAAGATTTTTCAGGTGTTCTTATATTAATTTTTCCTTTATTAATTCATTAATCAATGAGATAGTTGACCGAGCTTAATAGAGTTAAATCGCTAAGAAAATGATTCGAGATTTGTTTATTTAAGACTACAAAAAACCGCAATCATTAATTTAATGATTGCGGTTTTTACTTTTAAAGAATTGCTACTTTACCTCTTAATTCTGTCACATGAATTTTCTTTTTGAACTGTTTCGTTCTTCTGATGGAGTTGTTAGGGAATCATAATACTTTTTCAACTGGATTATAGGAACCATCCTTTTTATAATCAACTGGTGTTTTAATCATCCTCATATTTGTCTTATTGTGGTCTTTTTTTGAACGTTCTTATTTTTGATGAAGGAAACCCTTTGTGGAACTAGTTTCAGCTTAAATAAGCTTTTTAAACAATCGGATTATTAGCGGCAGTTATCATCTTAAAAATAAACAATAAAAAGACCGTCTTACAAATCTGTAAAACGGTTTTGGTTTTTCATAAAAATTGATTAAACCTGATATCCAAGTAGCTTTCTGATCTGATAGAAGAATCTTTCAATCAGTCGCAGATCCTGTGTTACAATTTCTGCGCTCCCTCTAAGTTCTTTATCGAATGTCAGCGTTTTGTTATAGCTGGTTTTTAATCCTTTTGGTAAAATTACATCTACATAGTAATTTCCTTTTTCATCAGGAATGAGAGAGATGTTCTGCACTTTTCCTTCGATGATACCGTATTCCTGGAATCGGTAGTTGTCCAATTTAATCAATACTTTTTCACCTGGTGTTATTTTTCCCGAATTTGTTGTAGGAACAGACATTCTACCCACTAATTGTTCTTTATTTTTAGGAAGAATGGAAAGGATGGGTTCACCTACCTTTACAAACTGATTCTCACCAAAGAACTGCTGGAAGCTGGCAACACCATCAGTGGATGAGATAACGAGATAGTTCAGTTCCCACTGTTTTAAAGATTTTCGCAGCTGTTCAAGAAGTTGTAAGGTTTGTGAAGAGTAGGTAATTCTGTCTTTTTCTGTATTAATGGCAGTTCCGCTTTTGGTTTTATTCAGGTTGGAAATTCCTTCATCCATTTGTGATATGGAGATTTTAATATTTTCTAGATTTTGTTGGGCCTGAAGGTACTTGATCTTTTCGTTTTCAAGTTCCATAGCTGAAATAACCCCCTGGTTGAATAGTTCCTGAGATCTGTTGAAGTTTTTCTTTGTCAGGTCATATTTTATAGATTCCAGGTTTTTTTGCTGTTTCAAAGTAGCAATTCGTATTCTGTATTCTGAAATACTCTGGTTGGCGGCAAGATTTTCAGGAGCATAAGGCTGCAGTCTTGTAAAAAGAGCTTCATCCTGAAATGCTTTTGCAAAACTGTTATATTCACCCTGCAATTCACCCAGTTTAAATCTTGAAGCCTGAGCAATAGGGAAGGCGTATAATTTATCAGGAGTGATGGAGTCTACCATTTTTTTAAGCTCTAAAATATCCTTATAATTAGCTGCAGACTGCATCACCATCAGAACATCATTTTTTTTAACTTCCTGGTGGTCTTTTATGAATATTTTTTCAATTTTGGAACTGGTTCGTGCTTCTATTTTCTCAGGAGGATTCTGGGAGGTCACAATAATAGGAGCCGGTACAAATTCCGGATATTTTATAATGTAGCTCATGACAAGAATCAGCAGGAGGATAATAAATATCACTGTATTTCCCCAGCGGATCATCCAATGTGGTGGCTGGGTAAGAATATCCTGTACACTCTCTGAGCGGAGTTCAATATTGTCTAAAACGTCTTCTTTCATTGTTATGTAGTAAAATTTCCTCCCGTATTTCAGAGAGGACATCATTTAAATAATTGAAAAGTGGCCATCATACCAATTCCGGTGCTGGAGTATTTGCATCAGGGGGTATTTTGGATTTCTCATTATTAATATTAATTTTTAATCTAAACTTTCGAATTTTGCCTATAACTTTAGCTGCCTAATTCAAGCTGATTTCTTACAAGTCTGTAATATTCTCCCCTTAAATCTACCAGGTCAGCATGGCTTCCTTCCTCTACCACTTTTCCCTGGTCCAGTACAATGATCTTATCGGCATGTCTTACTGTGGAAAGTCTGTGGGCAATCACTACTGCTGTTTTACCTTTAAAGAACTGTTCAAGATTTTCCATAATTACTTTCTCATTATTGGCATCCAGTGCGGAAGTGGCTTCATCAAATAAAATATATTCAGGAGATTTGTAAACAGCTCTTGCAATAAAAAGTCTCTGCTTCTGACCTCCACTTACTCCAACTCCTTCATTTCCGATCTTCGTATTGTAACTTAATGGAAGACTTTCAATAAAATCTTTGATATTGGCTATCTCTACAGCACGTCTCAGTTTTTGTTTGTCAATATGATCTTCGCCTACAGCAATATTATTGGCAATGGTATCATTAAATACATATCCTTCCTGCATTACCACCCCGCAATGATCTCTCCAGTATCTCGGTGAAATATTTTTCATATTGGTATTTCCGATTCTGATTTCACCCTGGTCAGGATCATAAAATTTCATCAACAGTTTCAATAAAGTTGTTTTTCCACTTCCGCTGGCTCCAACAATGGCTGTGGTCTGCTGATAAGGAATCGTAAGGCTTAAGTTTTCAAAAACCGGAACATCAGAACCAATATATCTGAACGACATATCTTTGATTTCGATATCTTGTTTCGGAACATCGGTAACGTACTGCTCATTCTTGTCTTCTTCATCATCTTTATCATGGATTTCTCCTAATCTTTCAAGGGAAATTTTGGCATCCTGTGTCTGCTTGATAAAATCGATAAGCTGAAGAAGCGGACTGTTCAGCTGCCCAATAATGTACTGAACAGAAAGCATCATCCCCAAAGTAAGGTTTCCACTTAAAACAAGTTTTGCGGAAAGGAAACTTACCAGAATATCTTTCATCTGATTGATAAAGTTTCCTCCGACAGATTGCCATTGTTCTAATGAAAGAGATTTTATTCGGATCTTAAACAGTTTTACCTGTAGAAATTCCCAATCCCATCGTTTTTGTTTTTCGGCGTTATGCATTTTAATTTCCTGCATACCGTTGATCAGCTCAATTACTTTACTCTGTTCCTGAGATACCTGAGAAAATCTTTTATAATCAAGCTCTTTTCTCTTTTTCAGGAAAAAACTGATCCAGCCGATATATAATACGGCTCCTACAAGATAGACAATGAAAAGTCTGTAATCATAGAATAATAATACAATACTGAAAATAATAAGATTGACCAGCGAGAATAATGTATTCAGTGAAGAGCTTGTGAGAAGCTGTTCAATTCTGTGGTGGTCATTAATTCTTTGCATAATATCCCCTGTCATCCTGGTATCAAAGAAACTTATCGGAAGTTTCATCAATTTGATAAAGAAATCGGAGATAATCGAAATATTGATTCTTGCCGAAAGGTGAAGAAGAATCCAGCTTCGAATCGTCTCAATTCCCATTCTTCCCAGAAATAACATGATTTGCGCAAGTAAAACGACATAGATAAAATTAATATCCTGATTCTGGATCCCGACGTCTACAATACTTTGGGTAAGGAACGGGAATATCAGGGAAAGTAAGCTTCCTCCTAAAAGCCCAATGGCCAGTTGTATAACAAGTGTTTTATACTTCAGAAGATATTTGGATAAAAATGTAAAGCTCGCCTTACTTTCTTCAGCATCAAACTCTGTCTGGAAAAATGCGGGAGTTGTTTCAAGAATCAGGACAATTCCTTCTTCTGTATTCTCGTTGGCATTTTCCCCGATCCAGGACTTGATGAATTCCTCTCGGGTATAAGTGATCAGTCCATAGCTGGGATCTGAAATATATACTTTGTTGTTTTTGTCGATTTTGTATACAACAACAAAATGATTTTTATTCCAGTGTGCTACACATGGGAAAGGAACTTCTTCCGTGAGGGTATTGAAATCGATTTGAACTCCCATTGACCGGAAGCCAAGATTTTCTGCGGCATCACTCAGCCCCAGAAGGCTGCTTCCTTCACGTGTTGTTTCGGAAAGGTTACGAATCTGTTGCAGGGATATACTTTTACCATAATACTTACTGACAATTCTAAGGCATGTAGGGCCACAGTCTTTGGTATCTGGTTGCTTATAAAAAGGAAACTTTTTTTTCAAAACTACTACTCATTATAAAATGCCGTCAATAAATGACGACATTTTTGCTTTAATTCAATTATAATTCAATGAAATGGTAAACTGGAAATAGTCCCATTGGTCACCGTTTTTCTACGCTTTTACATCTTTTCAGATGGTTATTTTGTTTTTCCTAAGATAGTGAAATTTTCAAATGAAGAAGATTTATTTACTAAATCTCATCATCTTCTATTAATTCATCAATAAAGAATAAAATATCTTCACGATCATATTTGTCAGGAAACTGATATCCATTTATAATAAAGATTGGGGTAAAGCTTAATCCCGCATTGCTGTTTTCTATGGACATCTCTACTAACGGATTCAGATTTTCCGACGTTACGTTTCCTCCTGAAAGTGCATTGATTTTGCTTTCATCTTTAGTTTCAAACCACTCTTCTACAGCATGTAAAAATTCTTTTTCAGGCTTGTGATGGTAAATATGAGTTAAATCTGAAATAAGCTGTGTGTATTTTTCGGGAGCTCTGTCCGGGCTGTAATTGAATCTCATTTGTAACGAAATATTATCAGGATATTTTTCCAAAAGACCTTCTACCAGTTTATGGGCATCTTTACAGAAACCGCAATATGGATTGGAAACGATAGAAATACGCAGCTTGGCATCTCTTTTTCCAACTGCAAAAGTTTCTGTATCCTGGAATTCTATTTTTGGGTTTTGCTCCATCTGGTTTTTGAAAAGTTCATAGTTTCTCTTGAATCTGAGATTTTTTGCATTCGACTTTTGAAGCGCTTCTTTTTGTTCAAGAAGAGTGTTGAAATAAATAACTGCAGAAAATACAAGAGCCCACAGAATGACAGTCAATAAAAGAGTTCCCGCACTGAAAGACAGATTCTCAAAAAATAAACTGCTTATTACAATTTGTCCCGCAAGGATTGAAATAATTAAAAGACATACCCTGCAAAATGTTTTTTCTACAAATGCCTGAATGTATAGAGAGTACCCGATGGCAAGTACAGAAACAAATGTAAAGCCTTTTACGATATAAGCGGTAGCTGGTAAGAAAAGACCCAATACCGCTAGTCCTGCAAAATAGATCAGAGAAAAGTCTGCAAATTTTAATCCTAGAATACTGGTTTTATCCTGTTTTATAATCTTATCACATGAATTGACGGTCTGGCTTGCAGCGGCACCTCCACCACCACAAATACTTCCAATGACAGTAGAGGTATTTCCGAATTTCTGGTTGAAAATTTCCAGGGAAATATAAACTCCTGCTAATGAAAGAATATTGAATATAGCTTCGTAAATGGTTTGGCTAATAAAAGAATAAGCAAGAACAGCTGCAAAAATGATATAAAGAACCGGTTTGAAATTGAAAGCGAGCTTGCTTTCTGCATTTTCTGTTTTCTCAAACAAAAGTACGAAATCTGTTGACTTATTATAAA
>Ga0209675_1000150_pt1 | contig 92909 bp, 85 predicted proteins | sample AraplaCol_mLB_r2_2_FD_184280 | JGI IMG/M metagenome (GOLD analysis project Ga0209675, IMG submission 184280) | Arabidopsis root microbial communities from North Carolina, USA - plate scrape MF_Col_mLB_r2 (SPAdes) (version 3) | ecosystem: Host-associated > Plants > Roots > Endosphere | place...
GATCGCCTCGGGCAGCAGCAGCATCTGCCCGGGCTCGTAAGGGAGGTAGGTCGCAGCCATCTCCGATCAACGACTCACCGACCCTTCACGTCGACATGACCGCGGACTCTGCCGCCCAGACTCCTAGCCGTCGACCGGATTCAAGGGGGTCGAGAGAATCCGCTGGTAGAAGGCCACGTCGAGCCAGCGACCGAACTTGAAGCCAGCCTGCCGCACGGTGCCCGCGTGCTCGAAGCCCAGCCGTTCGTGCAGGCCGATGCTGTCCGCGTTGGCGGCGTCGATGGCGCCCACCATCACATGCACGTCGCGCGCAATCGCCTCGGCAATGATCGCCTCCATGAGCGTGCGGCCGAGGCCCGCGCCGCGATGGCCCGCCTCGACGTACACCGAATGCTCGACCGTGTACTTGTAGGCGGGAAAGGCCCGGAAAGCGCCGTAGCTCGCAAAGCCCAGCAGCTTGCCCTGGCCGTCTTCCGCGCCGATCACGGGAAAACCGTTGGAGCGCTTGGTTGCGAACCACGCCACCATGCTCTCGGGCGTGCGCGGCTTGTAGTCGTACAGCGCGGTCGAATTGGCGATGGCTTCGTTGAGGATGGCAAGGATGGCGGCCGCGTGGGCCTCCTCGGTGCAGGTGACGATGCGCATGTGTGTTCCTTCAAGACGAGAAAGAGTAGTAGGCAAGTTCCCACAGCGACAGGGGACGAAGACCTCTGCTGCCCGCCGAAGCGCCCGGGATACTGCAAGTCATCAAAGCTTCCGGGGGAACAAGCATGTCCTTTGCGCTCTACATGATCGGTTTTCTGATTTTCCTGGCCGGGGTCGCCTGGGGCGCCTCCGTGGCCGGCGTGCCCACGCTCTACATCGGCATCGGCGCGCTGATCATCCTTGGGATCGGCATCTTCAGTGCAGTGGCGCGCACGCGTAGCAAGGATCCCTCCTGAGCTTGCCGGTTTCCCGGCTTCACGCAGGCTTCACGTCGCACGCACATGACGTAGCTAACTTCGCGTACGCACCGCAAAACGCAGTGCGCCACGCAGAAGTTAGCACGCCATATGCATATCTCCCCTCAGTTTTCCCGCTCTGACGTTTCTGAATCCTTTGCCGCAACCGCGCTCGCGCCGCCGGGCGCGCGAGCGGCGGATACCTCGATCGACCTGCTCGTAGTGGGAGCCAGCTTTGCCGGCCTGGCCTGTGCCCGCGCCGCGGCGCTCGCAGGGCTCAGCGTCATGGTGCTCGAAAAGAAAACCACGGCCGGCGCCAAACTCCATACCACCGGCATCATCGTCAAGGACGCGATCGACACCGTTGCTTGGCTCGCCGAAGTGCCCCCGGCGCTGGTGCGCCGCATTGACGGCGTACGGCTCTATTCACCCGATATGCGCCACGTAGATCTGCACGCGCCGGGCTATTGGTTCTGGGCCACTGACGCGCCCGCCCTGCTCGACTGGATGGCCGGATCCGCGCGTGCCATCGGAGTCGACGTGCAGCTCGGCACCCTGTTCGAACAGGCGCTCTGGAAGAACTGCCACTGGGAGGTTCCGCTCGCCCATGGTCCCAACCGCGGCAGCTGCGTTTCTGCCCGCTACATCGTGGGTGCGGACGGGCCGCACTCGCGCGTCGCCAAGGCGCTCGGCCTGTCGCGCAACACGCGCTTCCTCTATGGCATCGAACACGAATACCGAGGCGCTCGCATGGCATCCGGCTTCCTGCATTGCTTTATCGATCGCCAACTGGCGCCGGGCTACATCGGATGGGCGCTCGACGGAGTCGGTGTGAGCCAGATCGGCCTCGCGCGCCGCGTGGGCAAGCAGGCCCGGCCGGCGCTCCGGCTCGATCCGCTGCTCTGCAAAATCGCCTCGGTGGTGACGCCGGGCGATACGCCCCCGGTGGCAGTTCGCGCAGGAATGATTCCGTGCGGCGGGGTGCTACCAGTAGTCGCACGCGAGCGAGCGCTGCTGGTGGGCGATGCGGCAGGGATGGTGTCGCCCGTGACCGCGGGCGGCATTCATACGGCGCTCCAGCACGGCGAGCGCGCCGGCGAATGCATTGCACGATTCGTCCGCGGCGAGGTGGAAGACCCGGCAAGCTGGTTCGTGCGCAGCTATCCGCGCTTCCGCGCGAAGCGGGCACTGCGCTGGGCCTTCGATCACTTTCAGAGCGACTGGATGTTTAACCGCCTGCTGGGCACGCCTCTGATGCGGCGCGCGGCGGAATTGGTGTACTTCCATCGCAACGCCGCTTCGCTACCCAAAGGCTAGCGCGGCCTCCTTAGTCGCCGCGCTGGCGCATCGCCTCGTAGAGGCACACCCCGCTCGCCACCGAAACGTTCAGGCTTTCCACCGCACCCGCCATCGGAATGCTCACGAGCTCGTCGCAGGTCTTGCGCGTGAGCTGCCGCATGCCCTCGCCTTCGGCGCCGAGTACCAGCGCCAGCGGCCGCTTGAAGTCGCTCTGGTAAATGGTGCCGGGCGCATCGTCGCTCGTGCCGACGCACCAGATGTTGCGTTCCTTGAGTTCGTTCAGCGTGCGCGCCAGGTTGGTCACCATGAAGTACGGCACGGTCTCGGCGGCGCCGCTCGCCACCTTGGCCACCGTGGCGTTGATGCCGGCGGCATGGTCTTTGGGCGCGATGACCGCATGCGCTCCGGCACCGTCAGCCACGCGCAGGCAGGCGCCCAGGTTGTGCGGATCGGTCACGCCGTCGAGCACCAGCAGCAAGGGCACGGTGCCGGCCTCCTCGAGGCCTTCGAGCAGTTCGTCCAGCGAGCGGACCTGCGCGATGGGTTCGACCCGCGCCACCACGCCCTGATGGCCGTGGCTGCCCGCGAGCTTGGCAAGCCGCAGCCCGTCGGCCTCGACCAGCCGCACGCCCGCTTCCTGCGCGCGTGCGATGAACTGTTTCATGCGCGCGTCGCGCCGGCTGGTGTCGAACATCACTTCGAGCACCGATTTGGGCGCGGTCTTGATGCGCACGCCCACGGCATGGAAGCCGAAGATCACTTTGGGGGAAGACATCCCCTGATTATCGAGGCCTGCGCGCCCGTCCTTCAGGCAATCGGCAATCCGCTGTGCGCCCGGGTCCGCTCGTCGTGCAGTTCCTGCACGGCCAGCGCGCTCGGATGCACGCGCGCGCTGTCGCCCGCGCTCTCCAGGTACTGGCAGGCGGCGTGGCCTTCGGCGGCTTTTTCGTATCGGGCAACCCAGGCATCGCGCACCGGCAGCTTTTCGGGCGACACGGGCCACACGCCGGGCCGCGGCCGAATGTGCTCGCCGATGCCGATGCGCCAGGGCTTGGCGCTCAGGCGGGCGCGAAAGCAGTTCTGGTTTCGGCACATGCGCGCATAGGTCTTGTCCACGCCCAGCGCGTGAAAGCAGTCGGCCACGGCCATGTCGGACGGGCTGAAGACGTCGTGCATGGCCAGCACCCGGAAACCCGCCGGGGTGCGGTACAGGCGCAAGTGCCAATCGGGGTGCTGGTGGACGAAGCGTCCGATGCGCTCGGCCGCGCGTTTTTCAGGCGCGGGGTTGCGGCTGGCCTCGCCGCGCTTCTTCGCCAGGCCGATGCGGTAGGCGACGATGAAGACCACGACGGCGGCGATCAGCCCGCCCAGCCAGGTCTTGGCGGTCCAGCCGCCCACGACGCCCGCAATCAGCGCGGGCGCCAGCGCAAAGCCGAACACGCTGCCGCGCAGGGGTTCGTCGAAGTCTATGTCGACGAACAGCACGTCGGGCGTGTTGAGGCAGCGCGCGCCGTAGCTGTTGCGCGTGATGACGGTGTCGCCCTGCTGCTCGATGATCTCTTCGCGGATGGGCACGCCTTCGGCGCCGTTGTAGGCCAGCTTGCGTTCGCGGCGCTCGAGCGGCTCGCCGGCCGCGATGCGGTCGAATGCCTCGCGCGTCCGCTGGTCGGCATGCGCCTGCGCGGCGATCGGGCTGTCGTCGGACCAGCCGTAGCGCCGCACCGTGATCTGCTTGCCCGCCACCTGCTCCTGGATTCGGCCTTCGGCCCAGAACCGGGGAACGATCATGCCTGGAGCGAAGCCACGAGCACGGGCTTCGACTCGTTGAGCGCCATGCGTCCGGCCTCGATGGTGATGCGGCGCTCGCACTGGGCCGCGATGCCGCGGTCATGCGTGACAAGCACGAGCGTGGTGCCGAGCTCGCGGTTGAGGTCGAACATCAACCTCATGACCTGCTCGCCGGTGGCAAAGTCGAGGCTGCCGGTGGGCTCGTCCGCCAGCAGCAGCGCCGGCTGCACCACGAAGGCGCGGGCGAGCGCCACGCGCTGCTGCTCGCCGCCCGAGAGCACCTTGGGGTAATGGCCCAGGCGCTGCCCGAGACCGACGCGCCCAAGCATCTCGGTGGCGGCCTTGCGCGCATCCTTGCGGTCGGCCAGTTCGAGCGGCAGCATCACGTTCTCGAGCGCACTCAGGTTGCCGAGCAGCTGGAAGCTCTGGAACACGAAGCCCACGCGCTGGGCACGCAGCGCGGCTCGCTCGTCCTCGTCAATGGCGAAGATGTCGTCGCCCGCGAGCCTGACGGTGCCGCGGGTGGGCGTATCGAGGCCGGCGATGATCGACAGCAAGGTGCTCTTGCCGGAGCCGGAGGCGCCGACGATGGCGGCAGTTTCCCGCGCGCCCAAGGTGAAATCGATGTCCTGCAGAATGTCCAGCGTACCGGTCGAGTCGGTCACGGACTTGAAGACATGCTCGACAGCGACAATGGCATCAGACGAGGGTTGGGACATGAAGAGGCTTTTCGTTTTGAATCGACGTGACTTTATCTTGACCGCCGCCGCATTCGGCAGTGCAGGGACATCGGCGCTGGCGCAAGCGCAGGCGGCGGCGCCCCGCCAACCCGTGATTCTGGTGCTAGGCGATTCGCTCAGCGCCGAATACGGCCTGAAGCGCGGCGAAGGCTGGGTGCCCCTGCTCGAAAAGCGGCTCGCAGCGCAAAAGATCCCGGCCACCGTGGTCAACGCCAGCATCAGCGGCGACACGAGTTCGGGCGGACGGGCCCGCCTTGCCTCGCTGCTGGCACAGCACAAGCCCACCCACGTGGTGGTCGAGCTGGGCGCCAACGACGCGCTGCGCGGCCTGCCGCTGCAGAACACGGAGGAAAACCTGCTGCAGATCACCAAGGCCGCACAGGCTGCGGGCGCCAAGGTGCTGATCGTCGGGATCCAGGTGCCGCCCAACTACGGCGGCGACTACACGCGCCGCTTCGAGGCCGTGTTCTCGAAGGTGGCCGGTACGACCAAGGCAGCGCTGGTGCCGTTCCTGCTCAAGGGGGTGGCCGATGCGCCCGATGCGCTCTCGCTGTTCCAGGCCGACCGCATCCATCCGACGGCCGCGGCCCAGCCGCAGCTGCTCGACAACGTCTGGCCTGAACTGCGAAAACTGCTGGCAACCAAATAGCACGCCTCAAAAGCAAAAGGCCGCTGCAAGCCCAAAGGCCTGCAGCGGCTTCTTCATCGAGAGCCCGGTTTTGAAAGGATCAGCCGTTCTTGGTGGGCAGATCGGGGATCGTGGGCGGATCGCGTTCCAGCGAAGCGACATCGGTTTCCGGGTCGCCCGGCGCCAGGCCATCGCTGCTGGGAGAGAGCTTCCGATTGGCCTTCTCGCGGAGCTTTTCTTCCTTCTTCTTCTTCTTGGCCAGCTCTTTCTGGCGCTTTTCGTAGCCGTAATTTGGTGTTGCCACTGCTTCTCCTTGAGGCGAGACAGTCACGGTGACTGTGCGTAGCCTACTGTAAGCGATAACGGTGCGGTCTCAAGGCGGCGGACGGGGTGCCGTTTCGAACTCGAACACACCTTTCAAACCCGGATGGCGCTGGAAAGCGGACCAGCCCATGGCCCCCTAGAGCCGCGCCAACGCCTGTTGCAGGTCGGCCCGCAGGTCTTCCACGTCTTCGAGGCCGACCGAGAAGCGCACCAGCGTGCCCTTGTGCGGCCAGGGCGCCACGGCCTGGTCCCGCATCAGGCCGATGTCGTAGGGAACCACCAGGCTGACCGGTCCGCCCCACGAATAGCCGAGGCGGAAGAGCTTCAGGCTGTCGCAGAAACGGTCGACCTGCTCGGTGCTGAACTGCTCGTGGAACACGATCGAGAAGAGCCCGGCGGCAAGGTCGGACGCGCCGCACAGCGCACGCCAGTTGGCGTGTCCCGGCGATCCCTCCAGTGCCGGATGGAGCACCTGGGCGATCTCTTCGCGGCCATCGAGCCAACGCGCCAGTTCGCGCGCCGAACGGTCGTGCGCGGCATAGCGCAGGCCGATGCTCGGGAGCGAGCGCAGCAGCGTTTCCACGTCGCCCACGCCAACGCCGAAGCCCATGCGCATGTGGGTGAGCTTGAGCGCGCGGTGCAGCCGCTCGTCGCGCGTGACGACGCTGCCCATCAGCACGTCGCCGCCGCCGCTCGGGTACTTGGTGAGCGCATGGACCGAGATGTCCACGCCCTGCCCGCTGCCGTTGAAATCGAAGGGTGCGAAGGCCAGGCCCGCGCCCCAGGTGTTGTCCAGCGCCGTAACCACCCCGCGCGCACGGCAGACGCCCACCAGCGCCGGCAGGTCGGGAAACTCCATCGTCACGGAGCCCGCCGCCTCCACCCACACCAGCCGCGTGCGGTCCGACAGCTTGGCCGCCAGGTCGGCCGGGTTCATCGCGTCGTACATGCGGTGCGTGATGCCGAAGTTGGCCAGCTCGCCGGTAGCCAGCGCCTTGTTGGGACCGTAGGCGTTGTCCGGGATCAGCACCTCGTCGCCGCTCTTCAGGAAGGCGAACGACACCAGCGAAATGGCCGCGAGCCCGCTCGGCACGAGCAGGCATTCGGTGCCGCCCTCGAGCGTGGCCAGGCGTTCCTCGAGCGTGAAGGTCGTCGGCGTGCCGTGCAGGCCGTAGGTGTAGCCGGCCTTGGTTTTCCAGTCGCGCGCACGCATGGCGGCCACGTCGGCAAAGAATACGGTCGAGGCCTTGTAGATGCCCGGCTGCGGCGCCGCAAAGTTGGCGGGCGGGACGTAAGGGTGATGGATCAGGGTGGTGGAAGGCTTGCTCATGGCCCCGATGCTAGCGCGGCGTTTCGTCGCACAATGCGCCGATGGGCAACAGCCTGTTTTTCATCTCACTCGAAAGGCAGCTTCCATGGCCATTCACGAGCTTTTTCCATACCTTTGCGTCGATGACGCGAGCGCCGCCATCGACTTCTATTGCAAGGTCTTCGAAGTGAAGGAGATCTTCCGCCTGGTGGAGCCCAGCGGCCGCATCGGGCATGCGGAACTCGATTTCCACAACGGCGCCATCCTTATGCTGTCCGACGAGTTTGCCGAGTACAACATCCGCAGCGCCAAGACGCTCGGCGGCACCGCGGTCACGCTGCACCTGCATGTGGACGACGCGGACGCGGTGGTGGCGCGCGCCGTGGCGGCCGGCGCCACGCTCGACATGGCGCCGCAAGACCAGTTCTACGGGGAGCGTTCCGGCGTGTTCCGCGACCCCTTTGGGCATCGATGGAACGTGGGCCACAGCATCGAGAAGCTGACGCCGGAGGAAATGCAGCGGCGCTATACGGCGATGTTCGATTCGGCCGGCTGACCAGCAACCGGCGCGCGGGGGTCAGTTCAGACCGACCACTTTTCGAGCAGCTTCTCGGCGCCCATTGAATCGTAGCCTTCGAAGGGCTGGTGGATCCACGGGTTGGTGGCCAGGTACTCGACGGAGTAGTCCGGCGTGAAGGTCGAAAGCGCCTTGGTCCAGAGCACCGCGCTACGCAGCTCGGTGATCGGCTTGTAGTTGTTGCGCAGCATGTCCATGACCGCGTGCAGCGTGTGGCCCGAATCGGCCAGGTCGTCCACCAGCAGCACCCTGCCCGCGATCTCGCCCTTGGGCGTGGTGATGAAGCGGGCGATGTCCAGGTGGCCCTGCACGGTGCCGGCATCGGCGCGGTACGAGCTGGTCGACATGATCGCCAGCGGCTTGTCGAAGATGCGCGAAAGCACGTCGCCGGGGCGCATGCCGCCGCGTGCCAGGCACAGGATGGTGTCGAACTGCCAGCCCGACTGATGCACCTTGATCGCGAGCTTCTCGATCAGGTTGTGGTACTCGTCGTAGCTGACGTAGAGATGCTTGCCGTCTTCGGTCAACATGGTGGGGTTCGTTCCTGGTCAGTCGGCGAGATAGGGGTGGCGCATCATGATCGTATGGTCGCGATCGGGGCTGGTCGACACCATGTGGATCGGCACGCCCGTGATCTGCTCGATGCGCTGCAGGTAGAGCCGCGCGTTGACCGGCAGCTTGTCGTACTGCGTGACGCCGACCGTGCTTTCGCTCCAGCCCTCGAGGGTCTCGTAGATGGGCGTGCAGCGCTCGATCTCGTCGGCGCCCATCGGCAGGATGTCCGTGGTCTCGCCGTCGAGCTCGTAGCCGGTGCAGAGTTCGAGCTTCTCGAGCCCGTCCAGCACGTCGAGCTTGGTGATGCACAGGCCCGACAGGCCGTTGACCTGCGCCGAGCGCTTGAGCAGCGCGGCGTCGAACCAGCCGCAACGGCGGCTGCGGCCCGTGGTCACGCCCTTTTCGGCGCCCACGGTGCTCATGTGGTAGCCGGGCGTGCCCGGCGTGGCCCAGTCGAGCTCGGTGGGAAACGGACCGCCGCCCACGCGGGTGCAGTAGGCCTTGGTGATACCCAGGATGTAGTGCAGCATGCCCGGGCCCACGCCCGAACCCGCGGCGGCGTTGCCGGCCACGCAGTTGCTCGAAGTGACGTAGGGGTAGGTGCCGTGGTCCACGTCGAGCAGCGTGCCCTGCGCGCCTTCGAACAGCAGGTTGGCGCCGGCCTTGTTGGCATCGTTCAGTTCGCGCGAGACGTCGGCCATCATCGGCTTGAGCAGCACGGCGTGGCGCATGGCTTCATCGAAAACCGTGTCGAAGTCGATGGCGGGTGCGCCGAGCACCTGGGTCAGCACGTGGTTGTGCAGGTCGAGCAGCACCCGCAGCTTGGTCGCAAAGCGCTCGGGGTGTTTCAGGTCCTGCACGCGCAGGGCGCGGCGGGCGATCTTGTCCTCGTAGGCCGGCCCGATGCCGCGGCCAGTGGTGCCGATCTTCTCGACGCCACCCTTTTCGCGGTAGGTTTCGCGCGCAATGTCGAGCGCGGCATGGAACGGCAGGATCAGCGGGCAGGCCTCGCTGATGCGCAGGCGCGAGCGCACCTCGACGCCGGCCTTCTCCAGCCCTTCGATTTCCTCGAAGAGCTTGGCCGCCGACAGCACCACGCCGTTGCCGATGTAGCACTTGACGCCCGGCCGCATGATGCCGCTGGGGATCAGGTGCAACGCGGTTTTCACGCCGTTGATGACCAGCGTGTGGCCCGCGTTGTGGCCGCCCTGGAAGCGGACCACGCCCTGGGCGCTCTCGGTCAGCCAGTCGACCAGCTTGCCTTTGCCTTCATCGCCCCACTGGGTGCCGACGACGACCACGTTTCTTCCGGTGGTTACGCTCATGCTCGTTCCATTACTTCAAAAATTCAGATGGCTCGGACTTGCCACTGCCCTGCTTGCTCGACGAGCTCGCGGTCGCAATGGAATTCATCGATCTCGCTGCCGTGTCCCGGCAGCACGCAGACCACGGTCTCGCCGGCCTTGCGCAATGCGGCAATGGCCTGTCGCAAGCCGGCCGCGTCGCTCCACGGCGCGCGGATGGCGGCGCGCAGCGGGCGTGCCGGCAGCACGCCGACCAGCTCGCGCACGTCAAGGCTGAAACCCACGGCCGGACGATTGCGCCCGAACACGGCGCCCACTTCGTCGTAGCGCCCGCCGCGCACCAGCGCATCGGCAGCGCCGGGCACATAGATGCCGAAGCGCATGCCGCTGTAGTACGCATAGCCGCGCAGATCGGCCAGGTCGAAGCTGATCTGCCGTGCCGAATCGGCTTGCAGGCTTGCAGCCAGCTGCTTCAGGCCAGCCAGGGCCGCACTCACGGCGGGCGTGCCCTTGAGCGCCTTCGCCGCCTCGTCGAGGACCGATGCATCGCCGTACAACTGGACCAGCGCGCGCAAGCCGTCGCGCGACGGAGCCGGAAAATCGCGCGTGAGCGCATGCAGTTCGCTCGCGTCCTTGGCAACCAGCGCCGCATGCACGCGCGCCAGCACCGAGGCATCGACCGGCACGCCGGCGAACAGCGCCCGAACGATGCGCGCGTCTGCCAGATCGACGATCAGCCCCTCGGCAATGCCCGATGCATGGAGGCAGTCCAGCGCAAGCCGCAGGATCTCGGTGTCGGCTTCGAGCCCCGCATGGCCGTAGATCTCGGCCCCGAACTGCAGCGGCTCGCGAGTGGCATGCGGCCGGTCAGGGCGGGTGTGCAGCACCGGCCCGCAGTAGCACAGGCGCGCCACGCCATCACGGTTCAGCAGATGGGCATCGATGCGCGCCACCTGGGGGGTGGTGTCGGCTCGCAGGCCCATGCTGCGACCGGAGAGCTGGTCGACAAGCTTGAAGGTTTGGAGGTCGAGCGCCTCGCCGGTGCCCGAAAGCAGCGACTCGAGATGCTCGAGCAGCGGCGGCATCACCAGCTCGTAGCCATAGCCACGGGCGGTATCGAGCAGCTGGCGTCGAAGTTCTTCGATGTGGCGCGCCTCGGAAGGCAGCACATCGGCAATGTGATCCGGGAGGACCCAGGCGGACATGGGGATCGGGGGCGTGGTTAAACCGGGATTCTACCGGGACGCGCTACCCCATTACCCAGAGCAGGAACAAACCCAGCAAGATGCTGCAAAGTCCGAAGAAACGAAGTTGTCCATCGCGCAGCTGCATGAGCTGGGTAAAGGCGCGCCGCCACCCGCCTGGCGATACGAAAGGCAGGATGCCTTCGATCACCAGGACCAGTGCCAGCGCGCTCCAGAATATTTCGGCGCTCACGCGAAAGCCCGGCCGGAAGCCTCAGCGGCGTGGCGCGTTGCCCGCTGTGCCGGAGCCCTGCATGGCGCGGAAGAAGTCCGAGGACGGATCGACCACCATTACGTCGCTCTTCTTGTTGAAGCTCTGCTTGTAGGCTTCGAGGCTGCGATAGAACTGCGCAAATTGCGCATCGCGGCCGAAGGCTTCGCTGTACGCGGAGGCCGCCTGGGCGTCGCCCTCGCCCTTGATCTTCTGCGCGTCGCGATAGGCGTTGGCCACGATCACTTCGCGCTGGCGGTCCGCATCGGCGCGAATCTTTTCGCCTTCGGCGTAGCCGGTCGATCGCAGTTCATTGGCAACGCGCTTGCGCTCGGCCTCCATGCGGCGATAGACAGATTCGGTGATGGCTTCCACATAGTCGACACGCGTGATGCGCACGTCGACCACATCGACGCCCCAAGGCTTGGCGCCCTTCACCACGGCCAGAACTTCGCGCTGCACGTCGGCCATGAGGGCTTCGCGGCGCACCGAGATCAGGTCGCGCACGGTGCGCTTGTTCACGTTTTCCTGGAACGCGTTGCGCACCACGCGATTGAGCTGCATGGCGCCCGCGTTCTCGTCGAGACCGACGTTGCGGATGTAGGCCTGCGGATCGGTGATGCGCCAGCGCACGTACCAGTCGATCACCACGCGCTGCTTCTCGGCCGTGAGCATGGGCTCGGTGTCCAGGCTGGAGAGCGTAAGCAGGCGCTTGTCGATGTACGACACGTTCTGGAACGGCGGCGGCAGCTTGAAATTGAGGCCCGGTTCGGTGATGACCTGCTTGATCTGGCCGAGGGCGTACACCACGCCGAACTGGCGCTGGTCGACCACGAAAAGGGTCGAGCTCAGCAGCACCAGCAGCACGAGGATCGACGAGGCGATGAATCCGATTCTGTTCATGTTCTTCTTGCCCTTTTAACGCACGTCGCGGTCGCGCGAGCGGCCGTCGCGGGCGCGGGTATCGCTGGCGGCCGGCGCCACTGGAATCACCGACGACTGGGCCGGCGCCGTGCCCGCCACGCTGGGGCTGGCCGCATCGACGGGTGTCGGCGCGGGATTGTTGCCGCTCATCTGCATGAGCTTGTCCAGCGGCAGGTACAGCAGGTTGGAGCCTTGCTTGGTGTCGACCAGCACCTTGGTGGTGCTGGCATAGATCTGCTGCATGGCATCGGTGTACATGCGGTCGCGCGTGACTTGCGGCGCCTTCTGGTATTCGGCCAGCACCGCGCTGAAGCGCCCGGCATCGCCCTGCGCCTGCGCAACGATGCGCGCCTTGTAGGCTTCGGATTCCTCCTTGAGGCGCGAAGCGGTACCCGTGGCGCGCGGCACCACGTCGTTGGCATAGGCTTGCGCCTCGTTCTTGGCGCGCTCGCGCTCCTGGCCGGCCTTGAGCACGTCGTCGAACGCGGCCTGCACCTGCTCGGGCGGACGTACGCCGCCTTGCTGCAAGTTGATGTTGACGACTTCGACGCCGACCTTGTAGCGATCGAGGATGGTTTGCATCAGCGTGCGCACGCGGGGGGCGATCTGGTCGCGCTCCTCGGCAAGGGCTGCATCCATTTTCATCTTGCCGACCACCTCGCGCACGGCGGTTTCCGCCACCTGCACCACGGTTTCGCTCGGCGACTTGCTTTCATACAGGTAGGCACGCGCATCGCTCAGGCGGTACTGCACGGCAAACTTGATTTCGACGATGTTCTCGTCCTCGGTCAGCATGGCCGACTCGCGCAGGCCGGTGGTCCGCACGATCGCGTCGCGCCCCACATCGGTGGAACGGATCTGCGTGACCACGACCACTTCGTGGCGCTGGATCGGGTACGGCAGGCGCCAGTTGAAGCCCGCGCCCACGGTCGCCTTGTAGCGGCCGAACTGGGTGACGACGGCTTGCTGGCCTTCGTTCACGATGAAGAAGCCCGTGCCAAGCCAGATGAGGACGGCGACGGCTGCCACCAGCCCAAGGCCGAAGCCGGCGTTCTTCATGTCGGGCCGGTAGCCGTTGCCGCCGCCGCTACTTCCGTTGCCACCCGTTGGACGTCCGCCGCCCTTGCCGCCGAAAAAGCCGCCGAGCTTGCGATTGAGGTCGCGCCAGAGTTCGTCGAGATCCGGTGGCCCCTGGTTGGGGCCTTGGCCGCGCGGACGATTGCCGTTGCTGTTGTTGTTGTTGCCTGAAGGCGGGGGCGTCGGCGCGCCCGGCGGGTCTGCGTCGGGAGGCCGATTGCCGGTTGGGCGGTCGCCGCCGGATGCCGGCTCGTCGCCGCGACCCCACCGGCCATCGTTCAGGTTGAACATGCCCAGAAACCCTCTCCACGCTGGCTTTGCATTCATTCGCTTCGTTCTCTTGTCAGTGGCGGGATTGTGCCCAATCAATTGGCGGTATCGTGCAATTCAGTGTCGGCCTCTGGGGTCATCGTATCGCCCACGGAGCCTGACCTGCGGGCCAGCTCGGCGCGCAGCAGGGGCACGCCCTCGCCGCTGCGGGCACTGAGGAAGATACGCGGAACCCGCACGCCATCGATTTCCATGTCGTCCTGCAGATGCAGCGGATGCTGCGAGGTTTCAAGGGCATCGAGCTTGTTGAACACCAGAAGCTGCGGAACGGCGTCCGCGCCGATGTCGCGAAGCACCGATTGCACCTCGGCCATCTGCTCGGGGTAATGGGGGTTGGAGGCATCCACCACATGCAGCAGCAGATCGGCATCGACCGCCTCTTGCAGCGTGGCCTTGAATGCGTCGACCAGCCCGTGCGGCAGGTCGCGAATGAAGCCGACGGTGTCCGAGATCGACACCTGCCGGCGGGCATCGCCCAGGTAGAGGTTGCGCGTGGTGGTATCGAGCGTGGCAAAGAGCTGGTCGGCCGCATAGGCGCGTGCCTTGACCAGCGCATTGAACAGCGACGACTTGCCCGCGTTGGTGTAGCCCACGAGCGAGATGTTGAAGGTCTCGCGGCGCTCGCGCTGGCGGCGTTGCGTGCCGCGCTGCTTCTGCACCTTGGCCAGGCGCTCGCGCGTGCGCTTGATCGACTCGCTGATCATCCGGCGATCGAGCTCGATCTGCTTTTCACCCGGACCGCCGCGCACACCCGCGCCGCCCGTCTGGCGTTCCAGGTGGGACCAGCGGCGAACCAGGCGCGTGCTCAGGTACTGCAGCCGGGCAAGCTCGACTTGCAGCTTGCCTTCATGCGAGCGCGCACGCTGGGCGAATATTTCGAGGATGAGGAAGGTGCGGTCGTAGACTGCGACGTCGAGCTGGCGCTCGAGATTGCGCTGCTGCGCGGGGCTGAGCGACTGATCGAAGATGACTTCGCTGGCCTGGTGCAGCGCGGCGAGTTCCTTGATTTCGTCGGCCTTGCCGCTTCCGACGAAGAGCGCCGCGTCGGGTGCCTTGCGTTTGCAGATGAGGCGCGCGACAGGTTCAAGGCCCGCGGTCTGCGCAAGCAGGCCGAGTTCCTCGAGTTCGCTGTCGAAATGGGGCAGCCCGAAATCGACGCCGACGAGAACGGCGGCGCCTTCCTGGCGGGAGTTCAGTTCAGACAAGCGGGATCAATATGGAAAAAGCGCGGCGGGGTTACCGCCGCGCTCCGCGCGATCAGGCTGCGGCGTCGTCGTTCTCGGCAGCCGAGAAGTTGACGGCACGACCCGGCACGATAGTGGAAATGGCGTGCTTGTAGACCATTTGCGTCACCGTGTTGCGAAGCAACACGACGTACTGGTCGAAAGACTCGATCTGGCCCTGCAGCTTGATACCGTTCACCAAATAAATGGAAACCGGCACATGCTCGCGACGCAGGGTATTCAGAAACGGGTCTTGTAGAAGTTGCCCTTTATTGCTCACGATATTCTCCGTGTTCAAGAGTAGTTGTTGGAGAGATGACCTTAACACAGGGTTTCTGCGCCGCAGCAATCGGGGTCAAAAGCCTTTGAAAAATAACGGTTCTCAAAAGGCGGAACTTCCGGCGCAGCCGTAGCTCATTGGCTCGCAACAGCCGCCAAGCCCGTTATTCGTCCTTGTCCGCAAATGGATTTTGCGAGCTTTTGAACTGGATGCGCAAGGGCGTGCCCACCAGGTCGAATTCCTTGCGGAAGCGTCCCTCGAGAAAACGCTTGTATGCCTCGGTGACGTGCTCCAGCGAGTTACCGTGGATGATGATCACGGGCGGATTCATGCCGCCCTGGTGCGCATAGCGAAGCTTGGGCCGGAACATGCCCGCACGCTTGGGCGCCTGGAACTGCACGGCTTCCAGCAGCAGCCGGGTCAGCACGGGCGTGGACATCTTCCGCGTGGCCGACTTGTGGGCCTGCGCGATGGCCTGCCACACCGGTCCGAGGCCCTGGCGCCTGATGGCCGAGATAAAGTGCAGCGACGCGAACTTGAGGAACGGAAGCCGGGTTTCGATCTGGCGCTGGATCTGTTCGCGCTGGTAGCTGTCGACCGCATCCCACTTGTTGATGGCAATCACCACCGCCCGCCCGCTCTCCAGGATGTAGCCGGCAATGTGCGCGTCCTGGTCGGTCACGCCCTGCGTGGCATCCAGCAACAGCAGCACCACGTTGGCCGATTCGATGGCCTGCAGCGTCTTGACGACCGAGAACTTCTCGATCGCCTCGAACACCTTGCCCTTGCGGCGCAGGCCGGCCGTGTCGATCAGTTCGAAGCGCTGGCCATTGCGCTCGAACGGTACCGAGATGGCGTCGCGGGTGGTACCCGGCAGGTCGAAGGCCACCAGGCGCTCCTCGCCGAGCCAGGTGTTGATCAGCGTTGACTTGCCCACATTGGGCCGCCCCGCCACTGCCAGCTTGATCGGCTTGTTGACGTCGTCTTCCGTGTCCTCGTCGTCCGGATCGGGCAGATTCAGCGGCGCGAGCGCCAGCTCGACCAGGTCGCGCATGCCCTGCCCGTGCGCGGCGGACACGCCATGCACGTCGCCAAAGCCGAGTTCGTAGAAGTCGACCAGCTTGGTGCCGTCGTGCATGCCTTCGGCCTTGTTGGCCGCCAGCACACAGGGTTTGCCGAGCCGGCGCAGCTCGTTGGCAATGTCGTGGTCCTGCGCCGAAAGGCCTTCGCGCGCATCGACCACGAAGATCACTACGTCGGCCTCGGCAACGGCCTGGCGCGTCTGCTTGGCCATTTCCTTGTAGATGCCGCTGCCGGCGTCGGGCTCGAAGCCGCCCGTGTCGATCACGATGAACTCGTGCTTGCCCAGGCGGCCGTTGCCGTAATGGCGATCGCGCGTGAGCCCGGCAAAGTCGGCGACGATGGCGTCGCGCGTCTGCGTCAGGCGGTTGAACAGGGTCGATTTTCCGACGTTCGGACGCCCGACCAGGGCCACGACCGGCTTCATGGCCGGCCTTTCATTGGCGCGGTTTTCATGGTCGGGCCTTGCAGGAAATGGTTATTCAGGGCGATAGCCAAACACACCGCCGTTGGCAGTCACCACGACCACCGTGTTGCCGGCCATCACCGGCGTGACGCCAATGGCGGAGCCGTCAGGGGTGACGCGGTTGAGCAGCGAGCCGTCGTCGCGCGAAACGAAATGCAGCGTCCCGGTGTTTTCGCCGATGACCAGCGAGCGCCCCACGGCCAGCGGGCCGGTCAGGACACGGTTCTTGAATCGGGTCGACTGCCAGGCGCGCTCGCCGTCAGCCCGGCGCCAGGCCACGACGCTGCCGTCGCTCTCGGTGCCGTAGACAAAGCTCTCGTTGCCGCTGACACCTTCGGCGCCCACGGCGGGCTTGCTCCAGAGCAGTTGGCCGCGAGCGGTGTCGACGCAGCCCACATTGGCGTAGTAGGCTCGTGCGCAGACGGTGTCGCCAACACGGCTCACGCTGCCCGTCAGGTCGACCAGGCGCTCCACGTCGTTGGTGCCGCGGGGCGCGGCGATCGGCGCTTCCCAGCGCGAGGTGCCGTTGGCGGGGTTGATGCCGACCAGGCGGCCGCCGATGCCCGACACCAGCGTGTCGCCCACCGCGATCAGGACCCCGGACTTCTTGAGCACGAGGTTTTCCGCGGTGCGCTGCTGCAGCCACAGGCGGCGGCCGCTCTGGCCGTCCCAGGCACTGATGCTGCGGTCAGCGGTCTGCACGAAGACGCGCCGGCCGGCCACGAGCGGTGCGGTGAAAGCCTGCGCCGAGAGACGCTGCTTCCACAGCACCTTGCCGCCTTCGATGGCGACCAGTTCGTTGTTGGTGGTGACCACGGCGGCCAGCGTACCGTCGCTGCCCACGCCTGCAGCCAGCGTGGCGCCGGCGTTGGCGCGCCAGGTCTCGCGGCCCGCGCGAGCGTCGATGGCGACCACGGTACCGTCGCTGCCGGCAACGGTAACGATGTCGCCGCTGACGTCGGTGGCGAGCGGGAAGCTCACCGCGGGAATGCGCACGCTCCAAGCCTGGCGCACGCCAAACAACGCGGGGTTGGCGGGCAGTTCGGCCGGCTTAGGCTTGCTGGTGCCGGAGCAGGCAGCCAGCATTGCAGCCAGGAGAATGGCCGAGCCCGCACGGAGGGCGGACGATTCAGGCAAGAGACGCTTGAAATTCATAGTGCGATCAGGAAGTTTTGGGGGCTGCTGGCGTGACGGTGATCACGGGCGCCAGGCTCTTCGGATCGACGCCGGCCGCATTGAGCTTGAATTCCACCAGGCGGCGGTAATCGGACGTCGCGCCAAGGCCGGTCCAGGCCTTGCGGTACTCGGCCTGCGCTTCATCGCGCTTGCCCTGGGCCATGTAGATGTCGCCCTTGCGGTCGGCCACCAGCGGTTCGAATTCCTTGGGCACGTTGGCCGACAGCTGCTTGAGCGCCTCGTCGTAGGACTTGGCGTCGAGCAGTTCGGCCGCGAGCCGCAGCTTGGCCACCGCCTGGTAGCCCGGATCGACGGCGCTTTGCGCCACCCAGCCGAGGGCTGCGCGCGAGGCTTCCAGGTTGCCCTTTTCATACAGTGTCTTGGCCGCCAGCAAACCGGCTTGCTGCGCGTAGGCCGTGCCGGCAAAACGCTCTTTCATGTCGCCCAGCACGCGCTGGATGCGTTCCACGTCGCCGGACTGCGTACTGCGCTCGACCTCGTCGTAGAGCGCCGCGGCCTGCGCCGCCTTGTTGCGCTGGTAGTACTGCCAGCCGTTCCAGGCCACGAAGGCCCCGGCCGCGAGCAGCACCACCCACGTGATCAGGGTGCCGTAGGTATTCCAGAAATGCTTGAGCTGGTCGAGCTGTTCCTGTTCGTCGAGATCGAGGTTGGTTGCCATGCGCTATCAGATGTTGGAAGCCGGCGATTGTAGGGTGGCGGCCCAGGCGGCCACTTCGGCGAGAGGCCGGGCGATTTGCGCGCCACTGCCGTCGCGCAGCGACTTGAGAGTCACTTCGCCGCGCGCAAGTTCATCGGCGCCGAAAATCAGCGCATAGGTGGCGCCGCTGGCATCGGCCTTCTTGAACTGGGACTTGAAGCTGCCCATGCCGTCGACCGTGGCCGCATGCATTTGCACCCGCAGGCCTGCATCGCGCAACTGCTGCAGCGTGCGCAGCACGACCGGCATGGCCGCGGCGTCGGGCACCACGGCGTAGACGTCAGGCGCCGGCGCTGCAATCTCGGCGCCCTGCTCTTTCATCAGGTCGAGCACGCGCTCGACACCCATGGCCCAGCCCACTGCCGGCGCCGGCTTGCCACCGATCTGGGCAATGAGGTCGTCATAACGGCCGCCGGCGCACACCGTGCCCTGTGAACCCAGTCGGTCGGTGACGAACTCGAACACGCTGAGGTTGTAGTAATCCAGGCCGCGCACCAGCCGCGGGTTGATGGTGTAGGCCACGCCGTTGGCATCAAGGATGGCCTTGAGGCCATCGAAGTGAGCGAGCGATTCGGCACCGAGAAAGTCGATGAGCCGCGGCGCGGACTCGACCACCTCCTTCATCGCCGGATTCTTGGTGTCGAGGACGCGAAGCGGATTGCTGTGCAGGCGGCGCTTGCCGTCCTCGTCGAGCTTGTCGGCGTGCTTCTCGAAGTGGGCGATGAGTTCGGCGCGGTGCAGCGCGCGCTCGGCGGGTTGTCCCAGGCTGTTGAGCTCCAGGCGAACGTCGGTGAGGCCGATGGCCTTCCAGAGGGCGTTGGCGAGCAGGATCAGCTCGGCATCGACGTCCGGGCCGGCAAAGCCGAGCGCCTCTGCGCCGATCTGGTGAAACTGCCGAAAGCGCCCGCGCTGCGGCTTCTCGCGCCGGAACATCGGGCCGGTGTACCAGAGGCGCTTGCCGCCGTCGTACAGCATGTTGTGCTCGATCACCGCGCGCACCAGGCCGGCGGTGTTCTCGGGCCGCAGCGTCAGGTGGTCGTTGTCGCCGTATTTGTCGGAGCGGTCCTGGAAGGAGTACATCTCCTTCTCGACGATGTCGGTCACCTCGCCGATGCCGCGCACGAACAGCGCCGTGTGCTCCAGGATCGGCGTGCGCACGTTGCGGTATGCAAAGCGGCCCATCAGGTCGCGCACGGTGGCCTCGAGCCACTCCCAGCGCGCCGATTCGGGCGGCAATATGTCGTTCATGCCTTTGACGGCATTCAGTTTTTCAGCCATGAGTCTGCGGAGGTTCAGGCCAAGGCAGCGTGCTCGCCGCCAAAGCGCTTTTCGATGTAGTTTTCGACGAGCTGGTGAAACTCGTTGGCGATATTGTCGCCGCGCAGCGTGAGGGCCTTTTCGCCGTCGATGAAGACCGGCGCGGCGGGAGCTTCGCCGGTGCCGGGCAGGCTGATGCCGATGTCGGCGTGCTTGCTTTCGCCGGGACCGTTGACGATGCAGCCCATGACGGCCACTTTCATCGTTTCGACGCCCGGATATTTCTTGCGCCAGACCGGCATCTGCAGGCGCAGGTAGTCGTCGATCTGCTTGGCAAGCTCCTGGAACGTGGTGCTCGTGGTGCGGCCACAGCCCGGGCAGGCCGTGACGCTCGGCACGAACACGCGCAGGCCCAGCGCCTGGAGGATTTCGTTGGCGATCAGCACTTCTTGCGTGCGCGACTCGCCCGGCTGCGGCGTGAGCGACACGCGGATCGTGTCGCCGATGCCCTCTTGCAGCAGGATGGAAAGCGCCGTGGCCGATGCCACGGTGCCCTTGGTGCCCATGCCCGCTTCGGTAAGGCCAAGATGCAGCGGATAGTCGCAGCGCTTGGCAAGCTCGCGGTAGACCGAGATCAGGTCTTGCACACCGCTCACCTTGCACGACAGGATGACCTGGTTGCCGGGCATGCCCATCGACTCGGCCAGCTTGGCGGACTCGATGGCCGAGGTGATCAGCGCCTCGTACATCACCTGCTTGGCGTCCCACGGTTCGGCGCGCTGGCTGTTGATGTCCATCAGGCTGGCAAGCAGTTCCTGGTCGAGGCTGCCCCAGTTCACGCCGATGCGTACGGGCTTGTTCCAGCGCATGGCCGCATCGATCATCTGGCCGAACTGGCGGTCGCGCTTGTCGCCCTTGCCCACGTTACCCGGGTTGATGCGGTACTTGCTGAGCGCCTCGGCGCAGGCCGGATAGTCGGTCAGCAGGCGGTGGCCGTTGTAGTGGAAGTCGCCGATCAGCGGCACGTCGATGCCCATGCGATCGAGCTGCTCGCGGATGTACGGCACCTGGGCCGCGGCTTCCGGCGTGTTGACCGTGATGCGGACCATCTCGGAACCCGCAACGGCCAGTTCCTTCACCTGGATGGCCGTGCCGATGGCATCGACCGTGTCGGTGTTGGTCATCGATTGCACGCGCACCGGCGCGTCGCCGCCCACCGTGACGGTGCGTGCGCCCCAGACCACCTGGGCCTGGCGTGAACGGCGCGCCTTGGGCGCTGCCGATTCGATAGGTTGAGGAGTGCAGTCGGTCACGATGTCACCTCGAAACGCGCCACGCCGCCGCCGCGCGTGACAGGCTTCAGATCGTAGGGCTTTCCGCGCACCTGCACATCGACGGCCGAGGCCCGGCCCACCACCACCGACAGCGGCAGTGCGCCCGACAGGCCCACGGTTTCGCCCGCCTTCAGGCTACGGCGCAGCAGCTGCTTGCCGCCGGCGTCCGTGACGGTGATCCAGCATTCCTCGCGCGCGACGAAGACAAGCGGCTGATCGCCGCCTGCGGCAGCCACGGCGTTTGCAGAGGTGGGCGCCGCGGCGGTGGCGGCGGCGCTCGTGCCGGCGGCCGCAGGCACGGCAGCGGATGGCACGCCGGGGGGCACGGGCGCCGCCGCTGTTGCCGGTGTTCCAGCCGTTGCGGGAGCCACTGGCGTCACCGGTGCGTTCTCGACGACCACGGAGGCTCCGCCCGGCGCCGCGGCAGGCGCCTCGGCCGACGGGTTCGTGGTGCCCTCGCCGCGCGCCGTCCAGCGCGACACGGAAGCGCCGATCTGGTCGAACACCGATTGAGGCAGCCAGAACAGGATGGCCGCGCCGACCAGAAGCAGCGCCACTACCGTCAAGAGCGGACGCGACGGAAGTCCGCTCGTGCGCCCTCCATTCCAGCGCGGCGTGCCGGAAACGACGTTGCCCTTGAGCGTGCGGTCGGCCGCCGCCAGCGGCGCGCGCTGCGCACCGGGCAGCTTGGCGAGCACGGGAGCGGAATCGATGCGAAGAGCGCGGCAGACGCTGCTTGCCAGGGCACGGGCAAAGACCGGGTCGGGCAATGACGCAATGTCGTCCGCCTCGAGCGCCATGAGCTTCTGCGGCGGCACCTTGAGCGCCGCCGCGACCATTTCGATGTGCAGTCCGTGCGCCTCGCGTGCCTCGCGGAGCATGTCGCCAGCTGTCTTGTGCGTGTTGTCGCCTTCCTCGAGCGGCAGTGCCGCGGAAGTGCCGAACTCCGAAACCCGTTCAGTCATTGAAATTCCCGCGCTCGTACGCTATTGCCTCCCGGGATTGCGGGAAGCGCCGTTGCAGTTGTCCTCCCAACTGCGCAACAGCTTCGCGGTTGTTGAGTCGTCGTTCGATCTTGATGCCGAGCCAGAGCGTCTCGGCGTTGGCCGAAGGACTGTTGTTGACCCGGCGGATGTAGAACTGCGCACGCTGCCATTCCTCGCGTTGCGCCAGCAGCGAAGCCAGGTTGAGACCGATCACCGGATTGCCGGCGTCGATCTCGTAGGCCTGCATGAGGCTTCGCTCCGCCTCCGGGCGCTGGCCGGCCCTGAGCTGGCAGACACCCTGCGTCATGAGCGTCTTGGCCCGGTCCGTGTAGCTCGGCACCGCAAGTGCAGCGTTGAACTGCTGGGTCGCATCGCCAAAGCGGTTCTGCTGGCACAGCAGCCAGCCGTAGTTGTGCCGCACGTTGGCATCGCGCGGGCTGATGGCAATGGCGCGGCGGAAACTGTCTTCGGCCATGCCGGCGTCCTCGAGCCGCATGTAGACGAGGCCGCGCAGGTTGTAGGCGTCGGCGTTGTTCGGGTCGGCGACCAGCGCCTGCTTGATCTCGTCGAGCGCCACGGTGTTCTGGCCGTGCTCGAAATAGCCGGAGGCTAGTTCCATGCGCAGCCGCGCGCGGCGCTGCCGGCTGGACTCGTCCGATTCGGTGACGATCTCGGTGCCCTGGGCCGAACTAGTATCGGCCAGGCTGGTAGTGGTGGTTCGCGTGTTGACGCAGCCCGCGAGCAGAAACGCCACGGCGACACCGGCAATGCTTGCGGCCAGCAACCGCCCTGCGCTCGCGGTCGCCATCGGAAAGGCCATGCTCATGAGGTCAATGCTCCTGGGGGACGGTCTTTCGAACCGGGTGCAAAACAACGGGGCGCTCCGACACGGCACGGCGCTGGGCCATGCGTTCGGCCGCGCGGGTGCGGTCCTTCACGTCGCCTGCGAGTTGCCCGCAGGCCGCATCGATGTCGTCGCCGCGCGTCTTGCGCACGGTGGTCACGAGCCCCGCCTCGCTCAGCGTCCTGGCGAAGGCAAGCACGCGCGGCTGCGGCGAACGCACGAGGCCGGAGGCCGGAAACGGATTGAACGGAATCAGGTTGAACTTGCACGAGATGCCATGCGCACGCACCAGTTCCACCAGCTGCCGCGCATGCTCGAGCTGGTCGTTGACGCCGTCCAGCATGCAGTATTCGAAGGTGATGAAGTCGCGCGGTGCATGTGCGAGATAGCGCTTGCAGGCCTCGATCAGTTCGGCGATCGGATACTTGCGGTTAAGCGGCACGAGATCGTCGCGCAGCGCATCGTTGGGTGCATGCAGCGACACCGCCAGGGCCACGGGACAGTCGGCACCCAGCCGGTCGATCATCGGCACCACGCCCGAGGTGGACACGGTGACGCGGCGGCGCGAGAGGCCGTAGGCGTTGTCGTCGAGCATGGTGCGCAGCGCGGGCACCAGCGCCGCGTAGTTCTGCAGCGGCTCGCCCATGCCCATCATCACCACGTTGGAGATGACGCGCTCGCCGCGCCCGAGATGCTTGCGCAGGAAGTGCTCGGCAAACCACAGCTGGGCGACGATTTCGCCCGTGCTGAGATTGCGGCTGAAGCCCTGGTGCCCCGTGGAGCAGAAGCGGCAACCCACCGCGCAACCGGCTTGGGACGACACGCACAGCGTGCCGCGGTCGTCCTCGGGAATGAATACGGCTTCGACGGCATTGCCGTCGCCGACATCGAACAGCCACTTGATCGTGCCGTCCTTGGATTCGTGCTGCGTGAGGACCGAAAGGGCCTCCACGCGAGCGGTGGTGGCGAGCTTTTCGCGCAGCGACTTGGCCAGATCGGTCATCTGTGCGAAGTCGCTGGCGCCACGCTGATGGATCCAGCGGAACAGCTGCGTGGCGCGGAACCGCTTCTCGCCGAGCTTTTCGCAGAACGCAGCCAGCCCCTCGAGATCGAATTCGAGCAGGTTGGCCGTGGTCATGGAATCAGCAGGGTGCGCTTCAGCGCGCGTAGACGTTGAGGCCGGCGAAGAAGAATGCCACTTCGTTCGCTGCGGTTTCAGGGGCGTCCGAGCCGTGCACGGCGTTGGCGTCGATGCTGTCGGCAAAGTCGGCGCGAATGGTGCCGGGAGCCGCCTTCTTGGGGTCCGTGGCGCCCATCAGGTCGCGGTTCTTGGCGATGGCGTTCTCGCCTTCGAGCACTTGCACGAACACCGGGCCGGAGATCATGAAGTCGACCAGGTCCTTGAAGAACGGGCGTTCCTTGTGGACCGAGTAGAACTGCTCGGCTTCGTTGCGCGACAGATGCACCAGCTTGGCGGCGACGATCTTGAGGCCGGCAGCTTCGAAGCGGGAAACGATCTTGCCGATGACGTTCTTGGCGACTGCGTCGGGCTTGATGATGGAGAGGGTACGTTCGATAGCCATTGAAGTGCTTCCTGGAGCTTTGATTTTGAAGTGTTTTGTCACAACTGCGACGAATTAGTTGCGCCGTGCGTCGACAAAGCCTCTGATTTTAACCGGCGCAGCCCCCGGGATTGGTGAAAACCCCGCGAAAGGCTGCGCTGGACTGCTGGCTTTCAGCGCCCGCGGCGCCGATTTCCGCCGGGCCCGCTGCCACCGCCGCCGAAGCCGCCACCCGAGGGGCCGCCGCCGCGGCGCCCGGGTCCCTGGCGCTGCTCCTTGCGCTGGCGCGAAAAGCTGTCGGCGCCGATGTAGCCCAGCGAGGTCTTCATCGGGTCCGGCTGGTTGGCACCGCTTGGCGGACGGTCCTCGCCTTGTTGGCGGTTGCCCCGGTTGCTGTTGTTGTTGCCACGGCGCCCTTGCGGCGGCACGCCTGCATTTCCGCCCCCGCCGCCGCCCCGGTTGGCGCGCGGTCCGCGGTCGCCGCGTGGCGGCCGGCCGTCGCCGAGCGGATTCGGAATGGGTGCGTCGCGGTTTTCATCGCGCGGCGGCTGGCCGCCGCCGGCATTGCGGTTGCCGCGCCGCTTCTTGTTGCGGCCGTTCCGCCCGCCGCCGGCTCCGTCCTGCCCGCCCTGCCCGCGTTGTTGCTGTTGCTGCGGACGCGGTGCGCCGCCGCCCGAAGCCTGGAACAGCGCGTTGATGTCCCGCTCGTCGAGCTCCATCCAGGCGCCGCGCTTGAGGCCGCGCGGCAGCACCATGGCACCGTAGCGGATGCGGATCAGGCGGCTGACCGCGTGGCCCACCGACTCGAACAGGCGCCGAACTTCGCGGTTGCGGCCTTCGGAAATCGTGACGCGGTACCAATGGTTGGAGCCTTCGCCGCCGCCCTCTTCGATGGTGCCGAACTGGGCCATGCCATCGTCGAGCCGGACACCTTCGAGCAGGCGCTTTTTCTCCTCGGCATCGAGCGCGCCCAGCACGCGCACCGCGTATTCGCGCTCCAGGCCGAAGCGCGGGTGCATCAACTGGTTGGCCAGATCGCCGGAGCTGCTGAACAGCAGCAGGCCTTCGGTGTTCAGGTCGAGCCGGCCGACCGATTGCCACTTGCCTTGCTGCAAGCGGGGCAGCTTGCGGAACACCGTTGGACGATTCTGGGGGTCGTCATGCGTGACGACTTCACCCACGGGCTTGTGATAAGCGATGACACGCGGCGGCGGCGGCGCAATGCGGTAGCGGATCGGCTTGCCGTTGATCTTGACCTGGTCGCCGTACTGGATGCGCTGGCCGATGTGGGCCGGTTCGTTGTTGACGGAGATGCGGCCCTGCAGGATCAGCTGCTCCATCTCGAGGCGCGAGCCCAGGCCCGCCTGGGCCAGCACCTTGTGCAACTTGGGCGAATCGGCCTCGGGCAACAGCACCCGCTTGAGCGGCGGCACCTCGGGACTTTCCTCGTCGGCATCGAACTGGCCGGAGATGACGTCCGCGAAGCGGATGGGCTCGGGCGGCGGCGCGTTGCGCTGCTCGCGTTCGGCGGCCCGGCGTGCGCGGTCGAGGTCGTCCTCTTCCTCGTCGGGCTCGTCTTCCTCTTCTTCTTCGTCGTAGCCGCCGGTGGTTGCAGGAGCCTCTTCTTCACGGCGCCCCTGGCGCTCTTCGCGCACCGCGGCAGCAACGGTGGGAGCGGCAACTTCGGCCGGGACTTCGGCGACCGGCCCACTCGTCGGGACTGGGTCGGCTAAAGGCGCGGAAGCCTCGGCCGCGGGCAGGGCCGCGGATTCCTCCTCGACGGTCGGCTCCACGGGCTTCTTGCGCCGTGGCCGCCGCTTCTTGGGCGCCTCGCCCTCACCCGCAGCCGCGGACGAGGCCTCCGCGCCAGCGTCCGAAGACTGGCCGGAGGCTTCTGTCGTCTCCGCTGCTTTTTTCTCGGCTTCGGGTGGGACCGGCACGATGGCCGAGTCGTCGATGTCGGAGGAGCTCATTGATTTTTTCCGGGAGAAACAGCGTGGGGATCGGCCGCGTCGGACGACGGGACTTCGGGATCGAGTTCGAGCTCGGCGGTTGGCTCGACTTGCGCGTGCACGGCGATTTCCGCGGGCTCTTGGGCGGAGACCGCGTCCTCGGCGAATTGCGCGGCGGCAGCCTCGAGGGCCTCTGCCGCTTCTTCGGGCGCGTTGGCGTCCGGCAAGACACTTGCGGCATCCGCTTCCAGGTCCGGCCCGGCCATGGCGGAAGCGCCCGCATCGGCGTCGGAATCGGAATCGCCGCCAATTTCCATCGGCAGTCCGGGCTGGCTGCCCGATGCCTGGTCGAGCGCATCGACCAGTGCGGCCTGCTGCGCCGGCGTTTCGATCAGCGGAAGCTGGTCGAGCGATGCAAGGCCGAGGTCGTCGAGGAACTGGCGCGTGGTTGCATAGAGCGCGGGCCGGCCAACGGTTTCGCGGTGGCCGATCACCTCGACCCATCCGCGGTCCTCGAGTTGCTTCAGGATGAGGGAGTTGATGGTGACGCCGCGAATGTCTTCCATGTCGCCGCGCGTGACGGGCTGGCGGTAGGCGATGATGGCCAGCGTCTCGAGGGCGGCACGCGTATAGCGCGGCGGCTTCTCAGGGTGCAGCCGATCGAGGTGGTCGCGCAGCTCGGGCCGGCTCTGGAAGCGCCAGCCGCTGGCGACGTTGACCAGCTCCAGGCCGCGTTGCGCCCAGTCTTCCTGCAATTCAAGCAACAGCACCTTGATGGTGTCCGCGCCCAGCTCGTCGTCGAACAGCACGCGCATGTCGCGCACTGGCAGCGGCTGGCTCGAACAGATCAAGGCGGTTTCGAGAATGCGCTTGGCATCCGCCGTATTCATGGTTTGCGTTATCCGGGAAAAGGCGTCTCTGGGACGCTTGTTCAGAAGGATGGAAGAAGGCGCTGCCGGCACGCGGCGAGTGCAACGCAAGGCCGGCATCGGGTGGCCGGCGCGGCCCTCGGGCCGTCAGGCGCGATTGTAATCCAGCCCCCAGGTCTGTAACGCCTGGACGAGATCGGGCGGCGGCAGCGAGCGGAACTCCATCGCCGCCTGCGTGACGGGATGCACGAACGCAAGCCGGAAGGCATGCAGCGCCTGCCGCGTCAGACCCGCCGCCGGCGACCCGCCGTAGAGTGCGTCGCCCACCAGCGGATGGCCGATGGACGCCATGTGCACACGGATCTGGTGGGTGCGGCCGGTTTCGAGGGTGCACCGCACGGCGCAGCCCTCTGCATTGCTGTCCAGCCGCTCGATGAGCGTGCGCGCGGTCTTGCCCGCATGGCGCTCCAGGTCGACCGCGGCCATGCGCAAACGGTTGCGCGGATCACGGCCGATGGGCGCATCCACCTGGCGGGCCGCGGGCCCGGTCCAGGGCTTGTGGCCGATGGCAAGGTACTGCCGCTTGACCTCGCGCGCCGCGATCAGCGCCACCATCGCGTCCATGGCGGCCCGGGTCCGCGCCACGACCATGAGCCCGCTGGTGTCGCGGTCGAGCCGGTGCACGATGCCCGCGCGCGGCAGCAGCTGCGCCTTCGGGTCGAGCGCCAGCAGGCCGTTCAGCAGCGTGCCGCTCCAATGGCCCGGGGCCGGATGCACCACCAGGCCGGCCGGCTTGTCGACGATGCGCAGGTGCTCATCCTCGTGCACCGTGACGATCTCCATCGCCTCCGGCCGGAACGCCTGGCTCTGGGGGGTGGGCCGCAGTTCGATGCGTCCGCCCTGGCCGGCACGTACCGTGGCCGAGGCCTTCGCCACCGTGCGGCCCTGCAGTTCCACGGCCCCGGCTTCGATCAGCTGTTGCAGATAGTTGCGAGAAAATTCCGGCACCAGGGCGGCGAGCGCGCGGTCCAGCCGCAGGCCGTGCTCGGCTTGCCCAATGGCGAAGGCCCGCAGCTCGCTGGCTTCGGCCGGGTCCGCGCCCTCATCGACCTCGGCCGAATCAGGGGCAATGTCCAGGGGGTCGGTCGATATAATTGAAGGCAACTGTTTCACGAAAGCCGTATGTGATGTTTCGCGCCAAATTATCGGTCCCCTCCTGGATCGCGCTCAGCGCGGCAGCGCTGCTTGCAGCCGGCTGCTCCTCCACCAGCGTCGACAAAACCGCGAACTGGAGCCCCAACCGCATCTACGCCGAAGCCAAGGACGAAGCCGGTTCGGGTGCTTACGACAAGGCCGTGCCGCTCTACGAGAAGCTCGAAGGTCGCGCCGCCGGCACGCCGCTCGCGCAGCAAGCCCAGCTCGAAAAGGCCTACGCCCAGTACAAGTCGGGCGAAAAGGCCAATGCCATTGCCACCATCGATCGCTTCCTGAAGCTGCACCCGGCCAGCCCGGCGCTCGATTACGCGCTGTACCTCAAGGGCGTGATCAACTTCAACGACGACCTGGGCATGTTCGCCTTCCTCACGCGCCAGGACCTGTCCGAGCGCGACCAGAAGGCTGCCAAGGAATCGTTCGAGTCGTTCAAGGAACTGGCAACGCGCTTCCCCGACTCGCGCTACACGCCCGACGCGCGCCAGCGCATGAACTACATCGTGAACTCGCTCGCCCAGTACGAAGTTCACGTGGCGCGCTACTACTACTCGCGCGGCGCCTACCTCGCGGCCATCAACCGGGCACAGCTTGCGCTGTCCGACTACCGCGAAGTGCCTGCGCTCGAAGAAGCCTTGTACATCATCGTTCGCTCCTACGATGCGCTCGGCATGAAGGACCTGCGCGACGATGCCCAGCGCGTGCTGACCACCAATTACCCACAAAGCGAGTACCTGGCGCGTGGCTTCAAGGGCAAGGACGATCCCTGGTGGAAGGTCTGGTAACCCGGTAGAAAGAACAAAGCCCTTCGGGGCTTTTTCTTTTTCCCGACCGGTCAGGCGCGCTTACGACGACCGATGGTCTTCTTCAGGCCGACAGGGAACTCTTCAGTTCGGCAATGGCCGCGTCGAAATCCGCTTCGCTCTCCAGCCGACGCATCGGCGGCAGCGCGGCCACCAGCCGCCGGCCGTAGCCCATGGCGACCAGGCGGATGTCGCAGATCACAAGCACACCGCAGTCGGTTTCGCGGCGGATCAACCGCCCTGCCCCTTGCTTCAAGGCCACGGCCGCCTCGGGCAAGGAATAGTCGCTGAACGAACTGCGCCCCTGCGCCTCCAGCCGCTGTGAACGCGCTTCGACCAGCGGATCGTTGGGCGGAGGAAACGGCAGTTTGTCGATCACCACCAACTGCAGCGCATCCCCCGGCGCATCGAAGCCTTCCCAGAACGACGCGGAGGCCACCAGCACGCAGCCGTTGCGGCCGCCTTCCGCTCCTTCGCGGAAGCGGTCCATGAGCACGCGCTTGGGCAGCTCGCCCTGGACCAGCACCTCAGGCCGCACATCCATTTCGAGTCGCTCGAACTGCTGCTTCATCTCGTCGCCGATGACGCGCAGGGCACGCAGCGTCGTCGTCAGCACCAGCGTGCGCCCCCCCAGTTCGGCGGCGCCGTGCGCGGCAAGTTGGGCCACGCGCGTGCTGTGCACGGCATCGTTGGGCTTGGGAAAGGCGCGCGGCACGTAGAGCCCAGCCTGCGCCGCATAGTCGAACGGGCTCTGCACCCGCAGCACCTGGGCATCGCGCAGGCCGCACGGTTCAGTGAACCAGCGCAGCGTGGGTTCGTCGCCCAACGTGGCGGATGTGAACACCCAGGCGCGGCCGCTGTCCTCCGGCGCGGCACGGCTGTCTTCCTCTTCGCCGTAGGCATCCCGGTTGTCCCGATCGATCTTGAGCACGCGCGTGCGCATGGCGTCGGCAATGTCGAGCGGCGATTCGACAAGGCGGAGCTGTGTTCCCACGTCGACCCAGCGCACGGACTCCACTTCGCAGGGCAGCGCGAAACGCGCCGCACGCTTGGCGAGCTGCTGCGCCCGCTCGTGCAGGCGCACGAAATCCGGCGAAATTTCGCTGACGGTGTCGAGCCCTTCCGCGGCCAGCTCGAATGCATGCTGCAGGGCGTCGAGCGCACCCTGCCAGAGGTTCGGGTCGATTCCTTCGGGCGCCGGCCCCACCCATCGCAGCTTGGTGCCGGGCCACTGCTTGCCGACCGCAAGGCGCAGCTCGCGCGCGGCACGCTCCACACCCGCCACCAGTTGCTGCCAATCGACCAATCCGCGCGCGTGCTGCAGGCCCGCGCCGAGCAGATCGCGCGCGAAGTCGAGCGCTTGCCCGCTGCCGAGTTGCGCGCCCAAAAACTGCACGCCGGTTTCGTTGAGCTGATGGGCCTCGTCGAACACGACCACGCTCACCGTGGGCAGTAACTCTGCCATGCCGGTTTCGCGCACCGCGAGATCGGCAAAGAACAGATGGTGGTTGATGACCACCACGTCCGCCGCCAGCGCCTCGCGCCGCGCCAGGTTCACGTGGCAGGGCTTGAACTGCGGACATTGCGCGCCCAGGCAATTCTCGCGCGTGGAAGTAATGAGGGGAATGAGCGGCGAGCGCTCGTCTAACCCGGGCAACTCGGCCAGGTCGCCGGTTCGCGTGGCCTTGGACCATTGCTCGATCTTGGCCAGCGTTCGCAAGCTGCCCCGCTCCGGCAGCGAGGCATCGTGGCGCGCCAGGTCGAGCCGGTGCAGGCAAAGATAGCTCGCACGCCCCTTGAGCAAAGCCGTTCGCACGGGCAGTTCAAGCGCCTCGACCAGGCGCGGCAGGTCGCGGCCGAACAACTGGTCCTGCAAGGTCTTGGTGGCCGTGGACAACAGCACGCGCTCCCCGCTCAGCAGAGCCGGCACTAGATAGGAAAAAGTCTTGCCGACGCCGGTGCCGGCCTCGACCACCAGCACGCCGCCGTTTTCGATCGTGCGGGCGACGGCGAGCGCCATCTCGGTTTGCCCGGCCCGCTCGCGGAACTGCTCGGCGGCGCGGGACAGGACGCCTCCCTGCGCGAAGGCGTCGCGCACCTTGTCCTCAAGTGTTTCGGTCACGCGGGTTCTCTGGGGTCGAGCACGTTCTCGAGCCGGGCGATCTGGTCGCGCAGCGCAAGGCGGCGTTTTTTCAGGCGGCGCAGCAGCAGTTCGTCCTGCGGCGAAGCCTCGGCCAGCCGGTCGATGGTCGCGTCGAGGTCGGCGTGCTCGATGCGCAGCTCGATCAATTGGCGGGAAAGGGAATGGAGATTGGAGTCCAACGTAGGCGATGCGGCATATTCCGCCGCACCTCGTGTTCACTCGATAATACGTCCTGGTTCGACCCCTCGAGAAGAAATAGAAAGCGCCTCCCGGCACCTCTGCGCTCATGACCCAAGGCTTTCGACTTGCCGCCGCCACCGGACTCCACAAGGGAGATCGCCCCTATCAGCAGGACCAGGTCCTGATGATGAGCCATCCGCGTGTGCCGGGCTGCATGCTTGGCGTCATTGCGGACGGCATGGGCGGACGCAGCGGCGGCCGCAAGGCCTCCGACCAGGTGCTGATGACGGCACGCCAGCTGTTCAGCCGCTACAGCCCAGAGCGCGACAGTTCCACGGCGGTGCTGCAGCAATTGCTGGAAGATGCCCACACGGTCATCAAGCTCACTGCGCTCTCGAGCGAACAGGAGCCGCACAGTACGCTGGCGGCCTTCCTGATGAATCCGAAAGGCGATTGCGCCTGGATTCACGCCGGGGACTCCCGCATCTATCACTTCCAGGACGGCCAATTGGTCACGCGCACGCGCGACCACTCTTATGTGCAGGTGCTGATCGACCGAGGCGAAATCACCGAGGCCGAAGCCAACGTCCATCCCAAGGGCAACATCCTGCTCGGTTGCCTCGGCATGACCACGACGGCCCCGCCCATCGAACCCCACTACATCCCGATGATGCAACCCGGCGACCTGCTGATGGCTTGCAGCGACGGGCTCTGGCACTACTTCAGCCCCGAGGAACTGGCCAGCGTGCTGTATGCGGAGCCGCCGCGCGATGCGGTTGAAATCCTCGTGGGCGAGGCACGCCGCCGGGCCCGCGGCTCCGGCGACAACATCTCCATTGCGGTCATGAAGCTGGAGCCGCTTCCGGCGGCAGCCTGAACGGCGCCTCTCCGGCCGAAAGAGCTCGGTGAGGTGAGCGTCAGCGCGAGGGCGCGGACGCCGGCGGCGCCGGGGGCAAGGGGGCGCCGCGCGGCTTGGTGCGTTCGGCGTTCTGCCGCTCGCGGCTGGCGCGATGCTCGGCAGCCTTTTGTTGCTTGCTCTGGAAGCGTTCGACAGCCTCCGGCGCCTCATTGCGCTTTTGGGCGGCCTTGGCCTGGTTCTCGGCGTGGGCCTTCTCCTTTTCCGCAAGCTGGCGCCGGCGCTCGTCCGCCTCTGCGGCCGTGGCGGAGCGGCTGGCGGCGTGCTCGGCTGCGCGCTGCTCGCGGTCCTTCTGCGCCTGGCGGGACTCGTTCTGCTTTTCGGGCGTGTCTTGCGGACGCCGCGTCGCAGCCTTCTGGTCGAGCTTTTCGAGTTCGGCCGCACCCCGCCGCTGGCGCTCGATGTCGTTGATGGCAGTTTCCTGCCGCTTGATGTGATCGGTTTCGGCGCGGCGGCGCTTGCGGCTGTCGCGCAGGCAATCTTCGACAGCGAACTTCTGGTAGCAGGCGGCGCGCTCCTTTTCGAAGCGCGCATCGATGGCCGCCCGTTCGGCCGCCAGCCTGCTGCGTTCGGCGTCGAAGTCAGCATTGCCCGCCACCACGGTGGACTGCGCCCATAGCGGCAGGCTGCCCAAGGTCATCAGCACGGCGAGAACGATATTTTTCATGTCAGTCGAGTGTCGACGATCCGTCGTTCGAGCGAAAGAAACTCGGTGGATTGCATTTCGGTGAGCCTGGAAACCGTGCGCGGGAACTCATGCGCAAGCGGCCCCTCCGTGTACAACGCCTCCGGCGGTACCTCGGCCGACATGATGAGCTTGACGCGGCGGTCGTACAAGACGTCCACCAGCCAAGTGAAACGGCGCGCTTCGGAAGCCATGCGCACCGGCATGTGCGGCACGTCGGAGAGCAGCACGGTGTGGAACTGGCTGGCAATTTCGAGATAGTCGTTCTGTGAGCGGGGCCCGCCGCAGAGCGTCTTGAAATCGAACCAGACCACGCCGCCGGCCTTGCGCCTTGCGCGGATCTCGCGCTGCTCGATGTGCAGGACCGGGTTCTCGTCGGCCGTTTCGGCCAGCTTGTCGAAAGCCTTGCGCATTTCCTTCTCGGCCGCGGCATCGTTGGGCGTGAGGTACATGCGCAATTGCTCGAGCGTGCGGCGCCGGTAGTCGGTGCCGTTGTCCACGCTGAGCACTTCGAGCTTCTCGCTGAGGAGCGCGATCGCCGGAAGAATGCGGTCGCGATGCAGCCCGCCGGGATACAGGTCGTCGGGCTTGAAGTTGGAGGTGGTGACAAAGCCCACGCCGTTCTCGAACAGCGACACCAGCAGGCGATGAAGAATCATCGCATCGGTGATGTCCGCCACGTGGAACTCGTCGAAGCAGATCAGCTTGTATCGCTTGGAAATCCGCAGGCCCAGTTCGTCGAGCGGGTTGACCGTGCCCTGCAGTTCGCGCAGTTCGCGGTGCACCTCGCGCATGAACTCGTGAAAGTGCAGGCGCGTCTTGCGCCTGAGCGGCACCGCGTTGAAGAACAGGTCCATCAGGAAGCTCTTGCCCCGCCCGACGCCGCCATACATGTAGACGCCGCGCGGCAGGTCAGGCCGATTGATGAACTTCTTCAGCGCGTTGGAACGCTGGGCCTTGTAGTCGGCCCATTCGTTCGCGCAGCGATCCAGCGCCTCCACGGCTCGCAGTTGCGCGGGATCGCTGTGGAACCCGCGCACAGCGAGCTCCGCCTCATAGGCCTCTTTTACGCTGGTCAAAGGATCAGAAGTTCAGCGTACGCTTGTCGACGGCCAGCGCCGCTTCCTTCGTGGCTTCGGACAGCGACGGGTGCGCATGGCAGATGCGCGCGATGTCTTCGGCGCTGGCCTTGAACTCCATCGCCACCACGGCTTCGGAGATCAGTTCGCTGGCCTGGGGGCCCACGATGTGCACGCCGAGGATTTCGTCCGTGGCTGCATCGGCCAGGAACTTGACCATGCCGGTCGTGTCGCCCAGCGCGCGTGCGCGGCCGTTTGCAAGGAACGGGAAGGTGCCGGCCTTGTAGGCGCGGCCCGCGGCCTTGAGCTGCTGCTCGGTCTGGCCGACCCATGCGATCTCCGGGCTGGTGTAGATCACCCACGGCACGGTGTTGAAGTTGACGTGGCCATGCTGGCCCGCAATGCGCTCCGCCACCGCAACGCCCTCTTCCTCTGCCTTGTGCGCGAGCATCGGGCCGCGCACCACGTCGCCGATGGCCCACACATTCGGCAGGCTGGTCTTGCAGTCGTCGTCCACGGCAACGGCGCCGCGTTCGTCGAGCTTCAGGCCCACGGCTTCGGCGTTCAGGCCGATGGTGTTGGGCACGCGGCCGATCGAAACGATCAGCTTGTCGACTTCCAGCGTCTGCGCTTCGCCCTTGGCGTTGGTCCATGCCACGCTCACGCCCTTCTTCGACGACTTGATCTCGCCGACCTTGACGCCGAGTTCGATCTTGAGCTTCTGCTTGTCGAAGGCCTTCTTGGCTTCCTTGGCAATCTGCTCGTCGACGGCGCCGAGGAAAGTCGGCAGTGCTTCGAGCACCGTGACTTCGGCACCGAGGCGCCGCCATACCGAGCCCATTTCGAGGCCGATGACGCCCGAGCCGATCAGGCCCAGCTTCTTGGGCACCGCGCCGATGCGCAGCGCCCCGTCGTTCGAGAGGATGTTCTCCTCGTCGAACGGCGCACCGGGCAATGCGCGCGCATTGGAACCCGTGGCCAGGATGATGTGCTTGCCGCTGATCGATTCTTCGGCGGCGCCCGCCACCTTGATCTCATAGCCGGTTTCGTCCGTCTTCACGAACGAACCGCGGCCATGGAAGAAGCTGATCTTGTTCTTCTTGAACAGGTACAGGATGCCGTCGTTGTTCTGCTTCACGACCTGGTCCTTGCGGGCCAGCATCTTGTCGATGTCCAGGCCGAGGCCCTCGACCTTGATGCCATGGTCGGCAAAGTGATGGCCGGCCTGCTCGAAGTGCTCCGACGATTGAAGCAGCGCCTTAGAAGGAATGCAGCCGACGTTGGTGCAGGTGCCGCCCGGTGCCGGGCCGCCCTTGCCGTTCTTCCACTCGTCGATGCAGGCCACGTTGAAACCGAGTTGCGCGGCGCGGATCGCGGCGATATAGCCGCCGGGGCCGCCGCCAATGACGATGACGTCAAATTGTTTGTTTGCCATCTGATGGGCCTCCTCAGATGTCGAACAAGAGGCGCGACGGATCTTCCAGCGCTTCCTTCATGGCGACCAGGCCCAGCACGGCTTCGCGGCCGTCGATGATGCGGTGGTCGTAGCTCATGGCGAGGTAGTTCATCGGGCGGACGACGACCTGGCCGTTCTCGACCACGGCGCGGTCCTTGGTGGCGTGGACGCCGAGGATCGCGGACTGCGGCGGGTTGATGATCGGGGTCGAGAGCATCGAGCCGAAGGTGCCGCCGTTCGAGATGGAGAAGGTGCCGCCGGTCATCTCTTCGATGCCGAGCTTGCCGTCCTGGGCCTTCTTGCCGTACTCGGCGATCTTCTTCTCGATGTCCGCAAAGCTCATCTGGTCGGCGTTGCGTAGGATGGGCACCACCAGGCCGCGCGGCGAACCGACGGCAATACCGATGTCGAAGTAGCCGTGATACAGGATGTCGTTGCCATCGACCGAGGCGTTGATCACCGGGTACTTCTTGAGCGCGTGCACCGCAGCCTTCACGAAGAAGCTCATGAAGCCGAGCTTCACGCCGTGTTCCTTCGTGAAGCTGTCCTGGAAGCGCTTGCGCAGTTCCATGACCGGTGCCATGTTCACTTCGTTGAACGTGGTGAGGATCGCGTTGGTCGATTGCGATTGAAGCAGGCGTTCGGCGATGCGGGCGCGCAGGCGGCTCATCGGCACGCGCTGCTCGGGGCGCTCGCCCAGGTCGGGCGCGCTGGTGGGCGCGGCGACTTGCGGCAGCGACGGCTTGGCGGCCGGGGCGGGAATGGCGGGGGCGGCTGCGGGCTTGGCGCCCGAAGCCACCGCGCCGAGCACGTCGCCCTTGGTCACGCGGCCGTCCTTGCCGGTGCCAGCCACGTCACTGGTCTTCAGGTTGTTGTCGGCCAGCAGCTTGGCAGCCGCGGGCATGGCAACGTCGGCCTTCGAACCACCCGTGGCGGCCGCAGCGGCTGCCGGCGCAGGTGCTGCCGCGGCCGGAGCGGCGGCGGGTGCTGCAGCAGGCGCTGCGGCACTGGCCTTGCCTTCGGTGTCGATCTTGGCGATCAGCTGATCGGCCACCACGGTGGCGCCATCGGGCTGAACGATTTCGGCCAGCACGCCGGCCGAGGGCGCGGGCACTTCCAGCACGACCTTGTCGGTCTCGATCTCGATCAGGATTTCATCGACGGCGACGGCTTCGCCGGCCTTCTTCTTCCAGGTGAGCATGGTGGCCTCGGCCACGGATTCGGAAAGCTGGGGGACTTTGACTTCTACGATAGACATTTGGAGTGAGCTCCGTTTTTTTCTTCAGACTGTTCGTGTGAAAAGAGATTGTTTTACTTGGTCAGCACGAAGCCCTTGAGCTTGCCAAATGCGCCATCGACGAGCGCCTTCTGCTGTTCCTGGTGCAGGTGCGAGTAGCCCACCGCGGGCGATGCCGAAGCGGCACGGCCGGAGTAGCCGAGCTTCTGGCCGTCCTGCATGTTCTCGTGGATGTAGTGCTGCACGAAGAACCAGGCACCCTGGTTCTGCGGCTCGTCCTGGCACCACACCACGTCCACGAGGTTCGGGTACTTCTTGATCTCCGCCGCAAACGCCTTGTGCGGGAACGGATAGAGCTGCTCGACGCGGATGATGGCCACGTCGTCGTCGCCGCGCTCCTCGCGCTTCTTGGCGAGGTCGTAGTAGACCTTGCCCGAGCACGCGATCAGGCGCTTGACCTTCTCGCCCTTCAGGCCCTTGCTGTCCGGAATGACGGTCTGGAAGCTGCCCTTCGTGAACTCGGACAGCGGCGAGGTCGCGTCCTTGTTACGCAGCAGCGACTTCGGCGTCATGATGATCAGCGGCTTGCGCAGGTTGCGAACCATCTGGCGGCGCAGCACATGGAAGATCTGGCTGGCCGTGGTCGGCTGCACCACCTGCATGTTGGCGTCGGCGCTCAGCTGCATGAAGCGCTCCAGGCGCGCCGAGCTGTGCTCGGGGCCTTGGCCCTCGTAGCCGTGCGGCAGCATCATCGTGAGGCCATTGACGCGGCCCCACTTCACTTCACCCGAGGCGATGAACTGGTCGATCACCACTTGCGCACCGTTCACGAAGTCGCCGAACTGGGCTTCCCAGATGACGAGCGTGTTCGGGTCGTTCGAGGCGTAGCCGTATTCGAACGCGAGCACGGCTTCTTCCGAGAGGATGGAGTCGATGACGACGAACGGGGCCTGGTTCTCGGCCACGTTCTGCAGCGGCGTGTAGGTGCCTTCGTCGAACTTCTCGCGATTCTGGTCGTGCAGCACGGCATGGCGGTGCGTGAACGTGCCGCGGCCCGAGTCTTCGCCCGACAGGCGAACCGGGTAGCCGCTGGCCACCAGCGAGGCAAAGGCCATGTGCTCGCCCATGCCCCAATCGACGTTCACGTCGCCGCGGCCCATGGCGGCGCGGTCGTCCAGCACCTTCTTCACGAGCGGGTGCACCGTGAAGCCGGCCGGCACAGTGGTGATCTTCTCGGCCAGGCGCTTCCACTCGCTGGAGGGAATGGCCGTGTCGCCGGCATCGGTCCACTTCTTGTTGAGGTAAGGGCTCCAGTCGACTGCGTACTTGCTCTTGAAGTTGGTGAGCACCGGGTCGATGGTGTTCTTGCCCTCGTCGAAAGCGGCGCGCTGCGCCTTGACCATGTCGTCGCCCAGCGTGTCGCCCAGGCCTTGTGCGGCCAGCTTGTCGGCGTACAGCTTGCGCGTGCCGGGATGCTGGGCGATCTTCTTGTACATGAGCGGCTGCGTGAGCGAGGGAGTGTCCTGCTCGTTGTGGCCCAGCTTGCGGAAGCAGACGATGTCGACCACCACGTCCTTCTGGAACTCCATGCGGAATTCAAGGGCGAACTGGGTGGCGAGCACCACGGCCTCGGGGTCGTCGCCGTTCACGTGGAGCACCGGCGCCTCGATCATCTTGACGATGTCCGAGCAATACAGCGTCGAGCGGCTGTCGCGCGGATCGCTGGTGGTGAAGCCGATCTGGTTGTTGATGACGATGTGCACCGTGCCGCCGGTGAAATAGCCGCGGGTTTCGGCCAGCGCCAGCGTTTCCATCACCACGCCCTGCCCTGCGAATGCGGCGTCGCCGTGCACGAGCACGGGCAGCACCTGCTTGCCGTGCGGGTCGGCGCGGCGGTCCATGCGGGAGCGCACCGAACCTTCGACCACCGGGTTCACGATTTCCAGGTGCGAGGGGTTGAAAGCAAGGCTCAGGTGCACCGGGCCGCCGGGCGTGGTCACGTCCGAGCTGAAGCCCTGGTGGTACTTGACGTCGCCGCTCGGCAGGTCTTCGGGTGCCGTGTGGTCGAACTCGGCGAACAGGTCGGCCGGCAACTTGCCGAGCGAGTTGACCAGCACGTTGAGGCGGCCGCGGTGGGCCATGCCGATCACGATTTCCTGCACGCCGCGGGCGCCGGCCTGGTTGATGAGCTCGTCCATCGAGACGATGAAGCTTTCGCCGCCTTCGAGCGAGAAGCGCTTCTGGCCGACGTACTTGGTGTGCAGGAAGCGCTCGAGGCCTTCAGCGGCCGTCAGGCGGTTGAGCACGTGCTTTTTCTGCTCGGCCGTCAGCTGCGGGTTGGTGCGTGCGCTTTCGAGCTTCTGCTGCCACCAGCGCTTGTGGTTCTGGTCGGTGGTGTACATGTACTCGGCGCCCATGGTGCCGCAGTACGTTTCGCGCAAGGCATTGAGCAGGTCGCGCAGCGACATCGACTCCTTGCCGAAGAAGGTGTTGCTGGTGTTGAACACCGTCTCGAGATCGGCATCGGTGAAGCCGTAGAACGACGGCTCGAGCTCCGGAATCGAGGGGCGCTCGGTGCGCTTGAGGGGGTCGAGGTCGGCCCAGCGGGCGCCGACATTGCGGTAGGCGGCAATCAGCTGCTGGACGGCGGTGCGCTTGCGCCCGAGCTCGGAATCGGCGCCGCTGGCCTGCACGACCCTGGTCGTGCCCTGCTTCGCGCGCTCGGCAAAGGCATTGATGACGGGCTGGTGCGGCACATCGCGCGTGTTGGAACCGTCGACCGCGGGCACGTGCTGCAGCGCATCGAAGTACGAGCGCCAGTTGTCGGGCACGCTGCCGGGGTTGGCGAGGTAGTTTTCGTACATCTCCTCGACATAGGGCGCATTGCCGCCGAAGAGGTAGGTGTTGCCTTGATAGGCGGTGTACGCCGATGGCGTCGAAGAATCGCTCATATTCCGCTGACCTTCGCTTCCCTGAAGGAAGCACTAGCTGGTTAAGAAACCTTCCGCGACACGGCTGAACCGGTTGGCGGATGCGACTGTGGCTGGGGAAGGGCCTGAGTACCTTGGCATTGTGCCACGTCAGACATATGACGGTGCGGCCTGGCTTCGCAAGGCCGCGTTTGCTCATTCAGGCCGAAGAAAGCAATTGCTTGATCTGCTGCAGCGTGGAGGGGTCGTCGATGGTGGTCAGGTCGCCGGGATCGCGCTGCTCGCAAACCGCCTGGATCGCGCGCCGCAGCAGCTTGCCGCTGCGGGTCTTGGGCAGGCCGCTCACAAAGCGCACCCGGGCCGGCCGCGCCAGCGCACCGAGTTGGTCGGACACCACTTTCATGATCTCGCCCTCGAGCTTCAGGGCGATGTCCGGGTCGGCGAGGGCCTTGCCGTCCTTGGGCACCACGAAGGCCATTGCCGCCTGGCCCTTGAGCGCATCGGCCACACCGACCACCGCGACCTCGGCCACGTTGGGGTGGCCCGAGATGCTCTCCTCGATCTCGCGCGTGCCCAGGCGATGACCCGCCACGTTGATCACGTCGTCGGTGCGCCCGAGGATATAGAAATAGCCGTCTTCGTCGCGAATGCCCCAGTCGAAGGTCGAATAGACCATCTTGCCGGGGACGCTCTTCCAGTAGGTGTTGATGAAGCGTTCATCGTCCTTCCACACCGTCTGCATGAATCCCGGGGGCGTCGGCCCCTCCACCACCACCACGCCTTTTTCGTTCGGCCCGGTCAGTTCCTCGCCTGTCGACTCGTGCAGGATCTTGATGCGGTAGCCATACATCGGGACGCCCGGGCTGCCGAACTTGCTCGGCTTGGCCTCGACGCCGTTGGCGATAGTGATCATCGGCCAGCCCGACTCGGTCTGCCAGTAGTTGTCGATGATGGGCACGCCCAGCCCGTCGCTGATCCAGCGCGCGGTGGGTTCGTCGAGCGGCTCGCCTGCGAGGAACAGTGCGCGCAGGCTCGACAGGTCATACTTTTTCAGCAGCGCCGGGTCCTGCTTCTTGAGCACGCGCACCGCGGTGGGCGCGCTGAACATCACCGTCACCTTGTATTTCTCGACCAGGCGCCACCAGATGCCGCCGTCGGGCTGCTTGTCGAGTCCTTGCGTGGGCAGGCCTTCATACATGAGGGTGGCCATGCCGGCGATCAGCGGACCGTAGACGATGTAGCTGTGCCCCACGACCCAGCCGATGTCGCTGGTCGAAAAGTAAGTCTCACCGGCACGGCCGTCGAAGATGTGCTTCATGCTGGCGGCCAGCGCCACCGCATAGCCGCCCACGTCGCGCTGCACGCCCTTGGGCTTGCCCGTGGTGCCGCTGGTGTAGATGGTGTAGCTGATGTCGGTGGCAGCCAGCCACGCGCAAGGCACATCGGTGTCGTGGTGCCGGCGGGCCAGCTCGGCGGCCAAGTGGTCGCGGCCGGCCGCCAGGTCCATCGGCGCCAGGCCGCGGTCGGTCAGGAGCACCGCGGATGGCTTGTGCCTGGAGAGCCGGATGGCCTCGTCCAGGAGCGGCTTGTATGCAATCACCTTGCCGCCGCGCGATCCTGCATCGGCGCTCACCACCACCTTGGGCTCGGCATCCTCGATGCGCGTGGCCAGCGAGCCGCTTGCAAAGCCGCCGAACACCACGCAATGGATGGCGCCGATCCGGGCGCAGGCCAGCATGGCGAATGCAGCCTCCGGAATCATCGGCATGTAGATGAGCACGCGGTCGCCTTTGCCCACACCGAGCTCGATCAGACTGGCGGCGGTGCGCTGCACCTCGGTGTGAAGATCGCGAAAGCTGTAGGTCTTTTCGATGCCGGTTTCCGTCGAGACGAAGACCAGCGCCGGCTGGTCGGCGCGATCGGCCAGGTGACGGTCGACCGCGTTGTGGCACAGATTGGTGGTGCCGCCCACGAACCAGCGCGCGAACGGCGGGCGGCTGTCATCCAGCACCTGGACCGGAGGCGCCTGCCAGTCGATTAGCCGGGCCTGCTCGGCCCAGAAAGCCTCCGGCGCGTCGACAGACTGGCGATAGAACTCTTCGTAGCGGCTCATCTGTGTTGTCTCCTTATATTGAGTCGTCCGGCGGCGACGCCAAAACTGAATTCATAATTATGGAGATCGATCTTGCAGCAAGCTGACGGTCCCAACAATCGGGTGACCCCCCGTCTGCATCAGATGCGAAGACACCTAGAGCCGGCGTCACATCAGCGAATCAGCTTCAGCATCTCGGCAAATGCCGGATGCTCAGCCGTACGCAGCCATTCAAAGCCGACCATTTCAGTGGTCACCAGTTCGGCGCCCGCACCGGCCAGACGGTCGAATGCCGCATCGCGGTTGCGCTCCGTGCGGGAGCTGCAGGCGTCGGTCACCACCCAGACCTCGAACTCGTCTTCCAGCAGATCCAGCGCCGTCTGCAGCAGGCAGACATGCGCCTCGCAGCCGGCGATCACGATCGAGTTGCGCTCTTGCGGTGCCGCAGCCGGTTTCTGCAGATGCTTGGGCAGGCTGCGCGCATTGCCCTGCGGCGCCTTGGCCGGCGCGCGCAGCCACTCGCCGAGCCCCTCCTCCAAGCCGCTGAAATGCATCTTGGACAGGGTGCGCTGGCACAGCGCCCGGATGTCGGGCAGGTTTTCGCCCAGCTTCGACGGGTTGTGCTCGGTCCCCCAGACCGGCACCTCGAACAGGCGCGCCATCTTGCCCAGGCGCACCGCGTTCCGCGCCACGGCATCGGACTCGAAGATCGCGGGCATCAACTGCACCTGATAGTCCACCAGCACGAGTTGGGATTGCGAGGCATCGAGCAGCATGAACGGTTTCTTTCATTCAGATGGAAATGGATGGGGCCAGACCGTACCACCGAAAGGCCTGCATCTAGACTCCGGCGAATGCAGACCCTCTTTGCGTTCCGCCACCGATTGTGGATTCTGGCCCTCGGCGCCCTGCTGGTGGTGACAGGATGCGGCGGCCTGCGCGCCGCCAGGGCGCCACTGGAGAGCAGGCTCGAGAAGAGCAGTTGCATGCCGAATGCCGACACGCTGCTGGTGATGCTTCCGGGCGCGTACTCGCACCCCGACGAATTCACGCGCGAAGGTTTTCTGCAGGCATTGAACGACAACAGGCTTGCCGTCGACGCGATGCTGGTGGATGCGCATCTTGGCTACTACCACGGCAAGTCCATCCTCGATCGGCTGGAGCGGGATGTGATGGTGCCCGCCCGCGCCAAAGGCTACAAGGCGGTCTGGATCGTTGGCATCTCGGTGGGCGGATTCGGCGGGCTGCTGTACGCGCAAACGCACCCCGGCGAACTCGCAGGCATCGTGACCCTGGCGCCATACCTCGGGGAGCGCGCGCTCAGCGCCGACATCTCCAATGCCGGTGGCCTTGCCCGCTGGGCCGGCCCCTTGAACGACCCACCGGGCAGCGACCCGCGAACACCGAACGAGACCCAGCTTTGGCAATGGCTGCGCGGCTACGTGGGCACCACCGCCACCTTCGGCCCCCGGCCGCCGCTCTACCTGGGTTACGGAACCGAGGACCGCTTTGCTTTCAGCCATGCCTTGCTGGCGGCCGCACTGCCCAGGGAGCGCGTGTTCACGACGGAAGGCGGCCACGATTGGCCCGAGTGGACGCGGCTCTGGCGACGCTTGTTGCCGACACTGCCGCTGCCCGGCTGCCCCGGCTGAAAAAGAAGAAAAATCAGTTCGGCCGCAACCGCAGCAGCTTGCCATCCGACTCGTCGGTGAGCACATAGAGCCAGCCGTCCGGCCCCTGCTTCACGTCGCGGATTCGGGCCCGCCCGTCGGCCAGCAGCTTGTGTTCGGCGGCCACCTTGCCGTCCTTGAGTTCGATGCGGTCAAGATAGCCGAACTTCAGCGATCCTACGAACAGGTTGCCCTTCCATGCTGCGCCGTAACGGTCGCTGGTGAGAAAGGCCATGCCCGATGGCGCAATCGACGGCACCCAGTAGTGCACCGGCTGCTCCATGCCCTCCTTGGTCGTGAGGCCGTCGCCGATCTTGCCGCCGCCGTAGTTTTCTCCATAGGTGATCACCGGCCAGCCATAGTTGCGACCGGCCTGCGGAACATTGATTTCGTCGCCCCCCTGCGGGCCATGCTCGATCATCCACAGACGGCCGTCGGGTGCGAGCGTCGCCCCTTGGCTGTTGCGGTGTCCGTAGCTCCAGATCTCGGGCAGCGCCCCCGCCTTGCCGACGAACGGGTTGTCCCGGGGTGCCGTGCCGTCCTTGGCAATGCGCACGATCTTGCCCAAGTGGTTGTCGAGCTTTTGAGCATCCTCCTTGCGGCTGAAGCGGTCGCCCAGCGTGAGAAAAAGCGCGCCATCGCGCGACTCGACAATGCGGCAACCGAAATGACTGCGGCTCGCCACTTTCGGCTGCTGGCTGAAGATGATCTTGAGGTTCTCGAGCTTTGCGCCGTCCTCGGAGAGTTGGGCGCGGGCCAGCGCCGTGCTGTTGCCCGACGAACCGCCCGCGGCGGGTTCCGAAAAGCAGAAGTACAAGGTGCGGTTCTTTTCGAAACCGGAATCGGCCAGGACGTCGAGCAAACCGCCCTGGCCTCCCGCCGCGATGGCGGGCAGCCCGGCCACGGATGCCCCGATCTTTCCGTCCGCCCCGATCAGCCGCAACCGCCCGGGGCGTTCGGTGACCAGGAAGCGGCCACCCGGAAGAAAGGCCACGCCCCATGGATTCTCAAGCCCGGCGGCGACCGTCTCCGGTTGTATCTGCGCCACGGCGGCACCCCACCCCAACACAGCGGCAAAGACACCGGATTTGAAGTTGCGGAGAATCTTGCGAGCGGCCGGTTTCATGTCATTTCTTGAAGGTTCACGCAATCTTGGCGTGAATTGATGTGTAAATCTACACATTTGGCCCAGCCGAACCGAGTACGAAAGTTAACTCGCGGGCAACCGCTTATGGTTCATAAAGGTTCACCGTTACATTTTTTCTCGCACGGAATCAAAAAATCCTAGCGGAATCAATAACTTGCCGATACATTCGTTAATTCGGTTGAGGTTGACATAACCGCGCGTCATCAATATCCTACGCGCCATGCGTTTTTTCGTCCTACCCGCGTCCCTCCTGTTTGCCGTCGCAGTCCAAGCCGCCCCCCAACAGGATCGAACCGATGACGAACTGGCCCGATTGCTCGCCGACAAGGGCCTGATCGGACAACTCCAGCAGGTCCGCCAAACGGTCACAGAACGAACTTCCGACCTGGTGGTGACCGCCATCGGTTTCCTTGGCGTCCCCTATCGCCGCGGTGGCAACACGGCGGAATCCGGTTTCGATTGCAGCGGCTTCGTCCGTGCCATGTACAACCAGACCGTCGGCCACCTGCTGCCCCGCCGTGCCGAAGAGCAAGCGGCCGCCACCGAGAAAATCGACCGCAGCCAGCTGAAGCCCGGCGACCTCGTCTTCTTCAACACCATGCGCCGCGCCTTCAGCCACGTCGGCATCTATGTGGGCGAAGGCAAGTTCATCCATTCGCCGCGCACCGGCGCCCAAGTGCGCGTGGAAGACATGAACGGCAGCTACTGGAGCCGCCGCTTCGACGGCGCGCGCCGCGTACTCGGCGGCGCACCCAACGAAGAAGTAAAGGCGGCGGCAGCCGCCGCCGCGGCGCACACGGGCAACTGAGCCGCTCCTTCTCCAGAGCAAAGAAAAACCCGCCGCGGCGGGTTTTTTTGTGTCCGCTCCGGGAACCCGGACCGGCACGGCCCTTCGATCAGGCCTTCTTTGCCGGCGGCAGGTCGGTACATGTACCGTGCGCCACCTCGGCCGCCATGCCGATGCTCTCGCCCAGTGTCGGGTGCGGATGGATGGTCTTGCCGATGTCGATCTCGTCGGCGCCCATTTCGATGGCCAGCGCAATCTCGCCGATCATGTCGCCGGCATGCGTGCCGACGATGCCGCCGCCCAGGATGCGATGCGTCTCTGCGTCGAACAGCAGCTTGGTGAAGCCCTCGTCGCGGCCATTGGCGATGGCGCGGCCTGACGCGTTCCACGGAAAGTGGCCCTTCTTGATCTTGATGCCTTCGGCCTTGGCTTGGTCTTCGGTGAGGCCCACCCACGCCACTTCGGGATCGGTGTAGGCCACGCTCGGGATCACGCGGGCATTGAAGGCGGCGCTGGAAAGCTCCTTGTCGCCCTTCTGCTCGCCGGCGATCACCTCGGCCGCCACATGCGCCTCGTGCACCGCCTTGTGCGCCAACATGGGCTGGCCCACGATGTCGCCGATGGCAAAGATGTGCGGCACGTTGGTGCGCATCTGGATGTCGACCGGAATGAAGCCGCGGTCGCTCACCGCCACGCCGGCCTTCTCGGCACCGATCTTCTTGCCGTTCGGGCTGCGGCCCACGGCCTGCAGCACCAAGTCATACACCTGCGGCTCCTTTGGCGCTTGCTCGCCCTCGAAGGTCACCTTGATGCCCTCCTTCGTCGCTTCGGCACCCACCGTCTTGGTCTTGAGCATGATGTTGTCAAAACGCGGCGCGTTCATCTTCTGCCACACCTTGACCAGGTCGCGGTCGGCGCCCTGCATCAGGCCGTCGAGCATCTCGACCACGTCGAGCCGCGCGCCGAGCGTGGAATACACGGTGCCCATTTCGAGCCCGATGATGCCGCCGCCCAGGACCAGCATGCGCTTGGGATCGGTGCCCATCTCCAGCGCGCCGGTGGAATCGACCACGCGCGGGTCCTTGGGCATGAACGGCAGGCTCACCGACTGCGAACCGGCCGCGATGATCGCGTTGCGGAACTTGACCGTTTGCTTCTTGCCGGTCGTGTCCCAGCTGGTGCCGGAGGTTTCCTCGACTTCCAGGTGATACGGGTCGATGAAGTTGCCGACGCCGCGCAGCACAGTCACCTTGCGCATCTTGGCCATGGCCGTGAGGCCGCCGGTGAGCTTGCCCACCACCTTGTTCTTGTGGCCGAGCAGCTTGGCGCGGTCCACCGTCGGCGCTGCGAAGCTCACGCCCAGGTCGGCGAAGTGCTTCACTTCATCCATCACCGAGGCCACGTGCAGCAGCGCCTTCGACGGAATGCAGCCGACGTTCAGGCACACGCCGCCGAGCGTGGCGTAGCGTTCGATCAGCACCACCTTGAGACCGAGGTCGGCGGCACGGAATGCGGCCGAGTAGCCGCCCGGGCCGGCGCCGAGCACGACGACATCGCACTCGACGTCAACCTTGCCGCCGTAGGTGGAGGCTGCCGGCGCAGCGGCAGGAGCCGGTGCGGGAGCCGCGGCCTTGGGCGCAGGCGCCGCTGCGGGCGCCGCCGGGGCGGCAGGCGCGGGCGCCGCGGCTGCTGCACCGTCGACCTCCAGCGTCAACACCACCGAACCTTCCTTGACCTTGTCGCCCACGGTGACCGCCAGCGACTTCACCACGCCCGCGGCGGACGAGGGGATTTCCATCGAAGCCTTGTCCGACTCGACCGTGATCAGCGATTGCTCCGCCTTGACTGTGTCGCCGACCTTGACCAGCACCTCGATCACCGCGACCTCGTCGAAGTCACCGATGTCGGGCACCTTGATTTGTTGTTCGCTCATTTGGACACTTTCAGTTTGAGTGTGAGAACGTCGACCGGTGGGGCCGAATTGCGATCGAATTCGCAGGCGGCGGCGATACCCGCCTCCGCCACGTCGCGCGAGGTGCGCGACTTGATGTCATAGGCCGCGTGCATGGCACCCAGTGCAAAGCTGCGCCCCGAGCCGATGGCCCAGAACTGCTTGAACTCGAACACCTCGCGGTAGCTGTAGATGCCGTAGATGCCGCTGGCGTTGGCCATCAGCATCGTGAACTGGCTCGATTCGTACGGCTCGTGCTCGTCTTCCTTGGTCTGCATGAAGAACGCGTCCTTCAGCACCGGATGCAGCAGCGTGAAGGTGCGGAAGATCTCGTGCTTGCTGCCGAACAGCAGCGCCTCGCGCGGCTGAGCGGCCAGCGCATGCTGCAGCACCAGGAAGTGAGCAGCGGCGCCGGCCACCGCGAAGAGGCTCTGCCCCGCCGCGTCGTCGATGGTGAAGATCTTCTGGTTGGCTTCGGCGCGGTGCGAAAGCCGCGTGTCGCCGAAGGTCACCAGGGAATCCGCCGCCATCGTGACCTGGCCGCCTTTGCGGACGGCCACTACCGTGGTCATAGCAGGATTCGACGGTAATCTGCGAGCACTTGCCCAAGGTAGGCGTTGAAACGCGCAGCCAGGGCACCATCGATCACGCGGTGGTCATAGGACAGCGAGAGCGGCAGTGTAAGGCGCGGCACGAACTGCTTGCCGTCCCACACCGGCTTCATCTGGCCCTTGGACAAGCCGAGGATGGCCACTTCGGGCGCGTTGATGATGGGCGTGAAATGCGTGCCGCCAATGCCGCCGAGCGAACTGATCGACATGCAGCCGCCCTGCATGTCGGCGGAGCCGAGCTTGCCGTCGCGCGCCTTCTTGGCGAGTTCGCCCATCTCCTGGCTGATCTGCAGGATGCCCTTCTTGTCGGCATCCTTCAGCACCGGCACGACGAGCCCGTTAGGCGTGTCGGCCGCAAAGCCGATGTGGAAGTACTGCTTGTAGACCAGCTGGTCGCCGTCGAGGCTGGCGTTGAAGTCGGGGAACTTCTTCAGGGCCGCAACCACCGCCTTGATCACGAAGGCCAGCATGGTGACCTTCACGCCCGACTTCTCGTTCTCCTTGTTGGTGGAGACGCGGAAGGCTTCGAGCTCGGTGATGTCGGCTTCGTCGTTGTTGGTGACGTGCGGGATCATCACCCAGTTGCGGTGAAGGTTGGCACCGCTGAGCTTCTTGATGCGCGACAGGTCCTTGCGCTCGACCGTGCCGAACTTGGTGAAGTCAACCTTCGGCCACGGGATGAGGCCCAGTGCCGCGCCATCCGCGCCGCCGCCGGCGGCCGGTGCCTTGGCTGCCGAGGCCTTGGTGCTGGCCTGGCCGCTCATCACGGCCTTGGTGAAGCTCTGGACGTCTTCCTGCGTGATTCGGCCCTTGGCGCCGGAGCCCTTGACCTCTTCGAGTGGCACGCCGAGTTCGCGTGCGAACTTGCGCACCGACGGGGAGGCGTGCGGCAGCTTGCCGGTGGGGGCGACGGTGGGTTCGTGCGGCGCTGGCGCGGGTGCACCCTCACCCCGGCCCTCTCCCGCAGGGGCGGGAGAGGGAGAGGAAACGGGAGCAGCAGCTGCGGCCGGGGCATTCGCTCCCTCGCCCCTCTGGGGAGAGGGTTGGGGTGAGGGGCTGGCACCCGCCGAGCCTTCAAGTATTGCAATCAGGTCCCCGATGTTGACCGTATCGCCCACCTTGACCTTGAGTTCCTTCAGCACGCCGGCCGCCGACGACGGAATTTCCATCGAGGCCTTGTCCGACTCCACCGTGATCAGCGACTGGTCGGCCGCGATCTGGTCGCCAGGCTTGACCAGCAACTCGATGACCGCGACGTCCTTGAAGTCGCCGATGTCCGGCACCTTGACCTCCACGGGACCCGCGGCAGCCGGTGCGGCCGCCGCTGCGGCGGGTGCCGGAGCAGCCGCAGCCGGGGCCGCTGCAGGCGCAGGGGCCGGTGCTGCAGCAGCACCCGCGCCCTCGGCCTCGAGCACGAGCACCACGGAGCCCTCTTTGACCTTGCCGCCGACCTCGACCTTGATTTCCTTCACCACACCGGCGGTCGACGACGGAATCTCCATCGAAGCCTTGTCCGATTCCACGGTGATGAGCGACTGCTCGGCCTTGACCGTGTCGCCCACCTTCACCAGCACCTCGATCACCGCGACTTCATCGAAATCGCCGATGTCCGGCACCTTGACTTCCACTGCTGCCATATCGTTGTCTCCCGCCGTTAGGCGCCGTTCGTTCGTTGATTGTTGATGTTCAGGCGTAAAGCGGGTTGACCTTGTCGACATTGATGCCGTACTTCTTGATCGCCTCGAGCACCTTGGCCACCGGCACGGTGCCGTCTTCGGAGAGCGCCTTGAGCGCAGCCACCACGATGTAGTGGCGGTTGATCTCGAAGTGCTCGCGCAGCTTATTGCGGAAGTCGCTGCGGCCGAAACCATCGGTGCCCAGCACCTTGTAGGTACGGCCCTTGGGAATGAAGGGGCGGATCTGTTCCGCGTAGGCCTTCATGTAGTCGGTCGATGCCACCACGGGGCCGGTCGTCGGCGCGAGTTGCTCCGCCACGAAGGGCACGCGCTGCGGCTGGTCGGGGTGCAGCAGGTTCCAGCGGTCGGCGTCCTGGCCGTCGCGCGTCAGTTCGTTGAAGCTAGGGCAGCTCCACACCGAAGCCGACACGCCCCAGTCCTTCTCGAGCAGTTCCTGCGCGGCAAAGCTTTCGCGCAGGATGGTGCCGCTGCCCAGCAGCTGCACCGTGGGTGCCTTGGCCTTGAGCGCGGGGCCCTGCTTCGACAGGTACATGCCCTTGATGATCTGCTCTTCAGTGCCGGGCTGGAGGCCGGGCATCGGGTAGTTCTCGTTGAGCAGCGTGAGGTAGTAGTAGACGTTGTCCTGCTTCTCGACCATGCGCTTGAGGCCGTGGTGCAGGATGACGCCCACTTCGTGCGCGAACGTCGGGTCGTAGCTCACGCAGTTCGGAATGGTGTTGGCCAGGATGTGGCTGTGGCCGTCTTCGTGCTGCAGGCCTTCGCCGTTCAGCGTGGTGCGCCCCGAAGTGCCGCCCAGCAGGAAACCGCGCGCCTGCATGTCACCGGCCGCCCAGGCCAGGTCGCCGATGCGCTGGAAACCGAACATCGAGTAGTACACGTAGAACGGCACCATGATGCGGTTGTTGGTGCTGTACGACGTGGCCGCGGCAATCCAACTGGACATGCCGCCGGCCTCGTTGATGCCCTCCTGCAGGATCTGGCCGGCCTTGTCTTCCTTGTAGTACATGACCTGGTCCTTGTCGACCGGGGTGTACTGCTGGCCAGCGGGGTTGTAGATGCCGATCTGGCGGAACAACCCTTCCATGCCGAAGGTGCGGGCTTCGTCCACCAGGATGGGGACGACACGCGGGCCCAGCGCCTTGTCGCGCAGGAGCTGCGTGAGAAAGCGCACGTAGGCCTGGGTGGTCGAGATCTCGCGGCCTTCGGCCGTGGGTTCCATTACCGACTTGAAGGTTTCCAGCGACGGCACCGTGAAGCTTTCGTCGGCCTTGGTGCGGCGATGCGGCAAGTAGCCGCCCAAGGCCTTGCGGCGCTCGTGCAGGTACTTCATTTCCGGCGTGTCGTCAGCCGGCTTGTAGAACGGCAGGTCGGCGATCTTGCTGTCCGGAATCGGGATGTTGAAGCGGTCGCGGAAGGCCATGATGTCCTCGTCGCTGAGCTTCTTGGTCTGGTGGACGTTGTTCTTGCCCTCCCCGATCTTGCCCATGCCGAAGCCCTTGACCGTCTTGATCAGCAGCACCGTAGGCTGGCCTTCGTGCTTCACGGCCGCGTGGAACGCTGCATAGACCTTCTGCGAATCGTGGCCACCGCGGCGCAGCTGCCAGATGTCGTCGTCGCTCATCTTGGAAACCATTTCGAGCGTGCGCGGATCGCGGCCGAAGAAATGCTTGCGGACGTAGGCGCCGTCGTTGGCCTTGAAGGCCTGGTAGTCGCCGTCGTTGGTCTCCATCATGATCTTGCGCAGCGCACCTTCCTTGTCGCGCGCCAGCAGCGGATCCCAGTTGCTGCCCCAGATGAGCTTGAGGACGTTCCAGCCCGAACCGCGGAATTCGCCTTCGAGCTCCTGGATGATCTTGCCGTTGCCGCGCACCGGTCCGTCCAGGCGCTGCAGGTTGCAGTTGATCACGAAGATCAGGTTGTCGAGCTTCTCGCGCGCCGCCAGGCCGATGGCGCCCATCGACTCGACCTCGTCCATTTCACCGTCGCCGCAGAACACCCAGACCTTGCGGTTCTCGGTGTTGGCGATGCCTCGGGCATGCAGGTACTTGAGAAAACGGGCCTGGTAGATGGCCATCAGCGGGCCGAGGCCCATCGAAACCGTGGGGAACTGCCAGAACTGCGGCATCAGCTTCGGATGCGGGTAGCTGGACAGGCCCTTGCCGTCCACTTCCTGGCGGAAGTTCAGGAGCTGTTCTTCGCTCAGGCGGCCTTCGAGGTAGGCGCGGGCATAGATGCCGGGCGAGACGTGGCCCTGGATGTAGAGGCAGTCGCCGCCGTGGTTTTCGCTCTCGGCGTGCCAGAAGTGATTGAAGCCGGCGCCGAACATGTTGGCGAGCGAGGCAAAGGAGCCGATGTGGCCGCCGAGGTCGCCGCCTTCGGGCGGATGGTGGCGATTGGCCTTGACCACCATGGCCATGGCGTTCCAGCGCATGTAGGCGCGAAGGCGCTCTTCGATCTCGAGGTTGCCGGGGCAACGCTCTTCCTGATCGGGCTCCAGGGTATTGACGTAGGCGGTGTTGGCGGAGAACGGCTTGTCGATGCTGTGCTGCCGCGCATGCTCGAGCAATTGCTCCAGGAGGAAGTGAGCCCGCTCAGGCCCCTCGCTCTGGATAACGGAGGACAGTGCATCCATCCATTCACGGGTCTCCTGGGCGTCCGCGTCGTTCGCGGCCGAACCAAACAGGTTCTCGGGATTTGCCGACATGCTTGTCTCTCCTTTTAGGGCTGTGGCTGTAATTTAGTGCGCTCTTGGCTCAACGCGCCGGAGTTTCTCATAGAAATAGTTCAATTTCAAATGATGCGTATCGATTTCTTAATGTGATATTCACTGCCAATCCGTGTGAACCCCCTCAACCGTGGCGCAACCAATGTCACTCGCGCTCCCGGCCCGTTGCGCCATAGGCATCACCTAAACTCGACAGATGCCTTTTTCCTCTCCGCTGGCGGTGGCCCGCAGCGCCGTGAACGCGTCACCTCTTTCATGGTGGCGCCGCTGGTGGCGCCGGCAGACGCCGGTGCTGCAGGATGCCGTCGCGATGCTCGCACCCATTGCGGCGGTGCTGCTGTTTCTCGCCGCCATCGTCTCGGCGTTCTGGTATCTGCGCACTGAGGAAGTCGAGCGCGAGCAGGAGTCGGTGCGGCGCGATGTCGAGTACGCCCAGCAACGCATGCGGCTGCGCCTCCTGGAACGCCAGGAACAATTGATGCGAATTGCGCGTGACGCCTCGAACCGGGAGATCGATCCGGTCGAGTTCGCGAGCCGGGCCGAATCGCTGGTGAGCCAGTTCCCCGAACTGCAGACCGTCACATGGATCGACGACCGGCGCCGCTTCAAGGCCGGCTATTCCGCGCCCAGCGTGCACCCCTCGCAGCAGCACCTGATCGGCGACGTGCTCCGTCCCGGCGACATCGAAAGCAACTACGCGCTGGCGCGCGAGCTGCGCCAGCCGGTCTTCTCCCAGCCGATGGCCGGAGGCGAACCCACGGCCATGCTGCAGCTGCACATCCCGCTGTTCGACCAAGGGCTGTTCGCGGGCGTGGTGCTGGGCGAGTTCTCGGTCGACGGCCTGCTGCGCTACGGCATGCCGTCGGAGGTGCAGGCGCGCTATGCCGTCTCGCTGCTCGATGCCAAAGGCAACGTGATTGCGGGCAACACCACCGCCAGCACGCGGGAAACCGGCACGCGGCTCTTGCCTTGGTCCGAGAGAACCAACGAATACGAAGTGCCGGTATCGCCCGTCGGCAACGCCCTCGTGCTGCGGGCGCAGGCCTACCGCACCTCGCAGGGGGTGGTCGGCAACGGTCTTTTCTGGCTGGTCTGTGCGCTGAGCGTGCTGACGAGCTGGATGCTGATCGGCACATGGCGCCACACCCGTCGGCGCCAGCAGGCCCAGCAACGGCTGGTGGCCGAAACCAACTTCCGGCGCGCGATGGAAAACTCCATGCTCACCGGCATGCGCGTGCTCGACCTGCAGGGCCGCATCACCTATGTGAACGCCGCCTTCTGCGCCATGACGGGCTGGAGCGAAGCCGAACTGGTGGGCCAGTCACCGCCCTTCCCCTACTGGCTGGAATCGGACCGCGAGGTGATGAACGAGCGGCTCGAGGAAGAACTGCACGGGCGCGCCCTGCCCGGCGGCTTCCAAGTGCGCGTGAAGCGCAAGAACGGCAGCGTATTCAATGCCCGCCTCTATGTGTCGCCGCTGATCGACGCGCGCGGCCACCAGACGGGCTGGATGACGTCGATGACCGACATCACCGAGCCCACGCGAATCCGCGAACAGCTGTCGGCGTCGTACGAGCGCTTCACCACGGTGCTCGAGGCGTTGGATGCCGCGGTGTCGGTGGCGCCCATCGGAAGCGAGGAACTGCTGTTCGCCAACAAGCTGTACCGGCTCTGGTTCGGCTCCGACACCGTGGGCCACCTGGGCATGGTGGCGCAGGCCGGCGTGCCGGCCTCCAATGCGCACGACGAGGGCCTGGACGACGTCGATCCCTACGCCGGATTGCCGATCGACACGCTGACCGCCGCCCAGACCGCCAACAACGAGATCTTCGTGCCGCACCTGGGCAAGTGGCTGGAAGTGCGTTCACGCTACCTGACCTGGGTCGATGGCCGGCTCGCTCAGTTGGTGATTGCGACCGACATCACCCCGCGCCGCGACGCCGAGGAGCAAGCCGCCGCGCAGGCCGACCGGGCACAGGCCGCGAGCCGGCTGATCACGATGGGCGAAATGGCTTCGAGCGTGGCGCACGAACTGAACCAGCCGCTGACGGCCATCACCAACTACTGCAACGGGATGATGTCGCGCATCAAGGGCCAGGCGATCGATTCCGAAGCACTGCTCGCGGCGCTGGAAAAAACATCGAAACAGGCGCAGCGCGCGGGCCAGATCATCCAGCGCATCCGCTCCTTCGTGAAGCGCAGCGAACCCAACCGCACGGCTGCCGACGTGGCGACCATGGTGAGCGAGGCGGTCGAGCTGGCGGGCATCGAGCTGCGCCGCCGCAACGTGCGGCTCAATCACTACGTGGCGGCGCGGCTGCCGGTGGTGCAGGTGGACCCGATCCTGATCGAGCAGGTGATGGTCAACCTGCTGAAGAACGCGGCCGAGGCGATCGACATTGCCGAGCGACCGCTGGCGCGCCGGAGCGTCGAGCTGCGCGTGCTGCCCAAGGTGATCGAAGGCCACAACGCCATCGAGTTCTCGGTGCAGGACACCGGCAAGGGCCTGGCGCCCGAAGTGATGGACCGGCTCTACGAAGCATTTTTCTCTACCAAGCCGGAAGGCATGGGCATCGGGTTGAACCTTTGCCGCACCATTGTCGAGTCGCACCGCGGGCGCATGCAGGCGGAGAACATCTACAATGGCCCGGATGTGATCGGATGCCGTTTTTCCTTCTGGATTCCGGTGTTGGATGCTCCCAGTTCCGTAGCAAGCGACGAGGCAAAGGTACCTGCATGAGTTTGATTCCGAAGAAGGGCACTGTCTATGTCGTCGATGACGACGAGGCCGTAAGAGATTCACTGCAATGGCTGCTCGAAGGCAAGGACTACAGGGTCCGCTGTTTCGATTCCGCCGAATCTTTTCTTTCCCGCTACGACCCGCGCGAGGTCGCCTGCCTGATCGTCGACATCCGCATGGCCGGCATGACGGGCCTCGAATTGCAAGACCGTCTGATCGAGCGGCGCTCCCCGCTGCCCATCGTGGTGATCACCGGCCACGGCGACGTGCCGATGGCGGTCGACAGCATGAAGAAGGGCGCCATGGATTTCATCCAGAAGCCTTTCAACGACGAGGAGCTGGTCACGCTGGTCGAGCGCATGCTCGAGCATGCGCGCGGCGCCTTCACCCAGCACCAGCAATCGGCCAGCCGCGACGCGCTGCTGTCCAAGCTCACCGGCCGCGAAGCCCAGGTGCTCGAACGCATCGTGGCGGGCCGCCTGAACAAGCAGATTGCCGACGACCTGGGCATCAGCATCAAGACGGTCGAGGCGCACCGCGCCAACATCATGGAAAAGCTCAACGCCAACACTGTGGCCGATCTGCTCAAGATCGCCCTGGGGCAGGCGGCGCCCTCTAAAGCCTAGAAGCTATTGTCCCGATAGCAATGCATGACCATCACGCCTGCGCAAGCGGGCGTTTTTACTTGGAAAATCAAAACCGATGACCGCCCAACTGATCGACGGCAACGCCCTCGCAAAAACCATCCGCGCCGAGGTTGCCGGCCGTACCGCGGCACTGAAGGCCAGTGGCGTGAACCCGGCTCTTTCCATCATCCTCGTCGGTGACGATCCGGCCAGCCAGGTCTACACGAAGCACAAGGTCAACGACAGCACCGAGACGGGCCTCCTGGCCACGCTGGAGCGCTACCCCGCCGACATGAGCGAGGCCGACCTGCTGGCCCGCATCCGTGCCCTCAACGACGACCCGATGGTGCACGGCATCCTGGTGCAGCTGCCGCTGCCCAAACACATGGACAGCCAGAAAGTCATCGAGACGATCTCGCCGGCCAAGGACGTGGACGGCTTTCACGTGGCCAGCGCCGGTGCGCTGATGACCGGTGCGCCCGGCTTCTGGCCTTGCACGCCGTATGGCTGCATGAAGATGCTCGAATCCATCGGCTACGACCTGCACGGCAAGCACGCAGTGGTCATCGGCCGCAGCAACATCGTCGGCAAGCCTATGGCCATGATGCTGCTGGCCAAGAACGCCACCGTGACCATCTGCCACAGCGCCACGCAAGACCTGGCCGCCATCACCCGGCAGGCCGACGTGGTGGTTGCCGCGGTCGGCAAACGCAACATCCTGACGGCCGACATGGTGAAGCCCGGCGCCGTCGTGATCGACGTGGGCATGAACCGCAAGGAAGACGGCAAGCTGGCCGGCGACGTCGATTTCGAGGGCGTCAAGGAAGTGGCCAGCTGGATCACCCCCGTGCCCGGCGGCGTCGGCCCCATGACACGTGCCATGCTGCTCGCCAACACCCTTGAAGCTGCGGAACGCGCCGCAAAGTGATTTCCATGACCAACCCCCTCCTCGACTTTGCCGATCTTCCGCTGTTCGACCGCATCAAGCCCGAGCACGTCGCGCCCGCGGTCGACATCTTGCTGGCCGATGCCGAGGCGGCACTGCAGACCGTCACCGCGGCTGACTTTCCAGCCGACTGGAATGCGATTTCCAAGGTGCTCGACGTGGCGTCCGAACGCTTCAGCCGCGCCTGGGGGGCGATTGGCCATCTGAACGCCGTTGCCGACACGCCGGAACTGCGCGCCGCCTACAACGAGGCCATGCCACGCGTCACCGCGTTCTGGACCCGCCTGGGCTCCGACGAACGCCTGTATGCCAAGTACAAGGCCATCGACGTGGCCACGCTCAACCCAGAGCAGCGCCAGGCGCATCGCAATGCCGTGCGCAACTTTGTGCTCGGCGGCGCCGAACTGCAGGGCGAGGCGAAGAAGCGCTTTGCCGAGATCCAGGAACGCCAGGCGGAGCTGAGCCAGAAGTTCAGCGAGAACGCGCTCGACGCCACCGATGCCTTTTCTTACTACGCGGCGCTGGGCGAGCTCGAAGGCGTGCCCGAAGACGTGGTGAGCGCAGCCCGCGCGGCCGCCGAAGCCGAAGGCAAGCAGGGCTACAAGCTCACGCTCAAGATGCCCTGCTACCTGCCCGTGATGCAGTTTGCAAAGAGCAGCGCGCTGCGCGAAACGCTCTACCGCGCCTACGTCACGCGCGCCAGCGAACTCGGTGATCCGGCCTTCGACAACACAGCGCTGATCAACGAGATCCTTGCGCTGCGGGAAGAAGAAGCGAAGCTGCTCGGCTACAAGAATTTCGGTGAGCTCTCGGTTGTGCCAAAGATGGCCGAATCGCCCGAGCAGGTGATCAAGTTCCTGCGCGATCTCGCGGCCAAGGCCAAGCCCTATGGCGAACGCGACCTGGCCGACCTGCGCGTGTTTGCATCCGAGCAGTTGGGCATCACCGATCCGCAAGCCTGGGACTGGAGCTACATCGGCGAGAAACTGAAGGAAGCGCGCTATGCCTTCAGCGAGCAGGAGGTGAAGCAGTATTTCCCGGCGCCCAAGGTGATGGCCGGATTGTTCAAGATCGTCGAGACGCTGTTCGAGGTGACCATTCGCCGCGACAACGCGCCCACGTGGCACCCGAGCGCCGAGTTCTACCGCATCGAGCGGGCCGGCCAGAAGGTCGGCCAGTTCTATCTCGACCCCTCGGCCCGGGCCGCCAAGCGCGGCGGCGCCTGGATGGACGACGTGCGCGCACGCTGGCTGCGGCCAGACGACGGCGCCCTGCAAACGCCTGTGGCGCAGTTGGTGTGCAACTTCGCGAGCGGTGTGGACGGCAAGCCGCCGCTGCTCACGCACGACGACGTCACCACCCTCTTCCACGAATTCGGCCACGGCCTGCACCACATGCTCACGCAGGTGAACGAGCGCGACGTCTCGGGCATCAGCGGCGTCGAGTGGGACGCCGTCGAGCTGCCGAGCCAGTTCATGGAAAACTTCTGCTGGGAGTGGGACGTGCTTACACATATGACGGCCCACGTCGATACCGGCGAGCCGCTGCCGCGGGCGCTGTTCGACAAGATGACGGCCGCCAAGAACTTCCAGAGCGGCCTGCAGACGCTGCGCCAGATCGAGTTCTCGCTGTTCGACATGCTGCTGCACACCGAATACCAAGCCGCCGCCGCACAGCCGGGCGGCGTGCTCGCGCTGCTTGGCAAGGTGCGCGCCGAAGTGGCCGTGATGCCTTCGCCTCCGTTCAGCCGCACGCCGAACACCTTCAGCCACATCTTCTCGGGCGGCTACGCGGCCGGCTACTACAGCTACAAGTGGGCCGAGGTGCTGAGTGCCGACGCCTATGCGGCCTTCGAGGAAACCATGGGCGCCGATGGCCAGCCGAACATCGAGACCGGCCGCCGCTACCGCCAGGCCATCCTCGAGGCAGGCGGCAGCCGCAGTGCCATGGATTCGTTCAAGGCCTTCCGTGGCCGCGAGCCGCAGCTTGATGCATTGCTGCGACACCAGGGCATGGCCGAGACGCAGCCCGCTTGATGCGGGCCTGAAGCTTGCGATACTCGGGCGATGCATCCGACCTACAAGAAATTCCCCTTGCATCGCCTGTGCGCCCCCGCCCTGCTGCTGATTGCCGCCGGTGCCATGGCCCAGCCGATCTATCGCAACGTCGACAAGAACGGCAAGGTCACTTTCTCGGACCGCGCGCCCACCGCCAGCACCGAACCGGCCTCGGGACCGCAGGCCGCCAGCGCCGAGCCCTCGAACGCGGGGCTGCCTTATGAGCTGCGGCAGGTCGCGCAACGCTACCCCGTCACGCTGTACAGCGGCGACGAGTGCGCGCCCTGCGGCACGGCCCGGTCGCTGCTCGTCACGCGCGGCGTTCCGTTCGAGGAACGCACCGTCAAGAGCAACCAGGACGTCGAGGCGCTGCAACGCTTGAGCGGCCGGGCTTCGCTGCCGCTGCTGACCATCGGCTCCCAGCAGCTCAAGGGTTTCTCGGACGCCGAATGGTCGCAATACCTGGATGCCGCGGGATACCCCAAGAGCAACAGCTTGCCCGCGGGCTACCGCAATCCGCCGGCTCGTCCGCTGGTGGCGCAGCAGGCCGCACCCGCCGCGCCCGAGGCACCAGCACCGGCAGCTGCACCGCAGCAAGCCGCCCCTGCGCCGAGTGGCCCAAGCCCGAGCAACCCCGCCGGCATCAAGTTCTGAGCGGCAGCCAGGCGGCCACCGGTCCACGGCGGCGCCAGGCTTGCCTCAGTCGAACTGCAGCGTCTGCACACCGGATGGTGTGCCGAGCAAGCACACGTCGGCCTTCTGGTGCGCGAACACGCCAACCGTGACCACACCGGGCCACTGGCTCACCTCGGATTCGAAAGCGAGCGGGTCGCTGATTCGCAGCCCGGTCACGTCGACAATGTGCTGGCCGTTGTCAGTCACCAGCGGCAGGCCGTCCTTTTCACGCACCTGCGCGACGCCGCCCATGGCCTCGAACTGCCGCATGACTCGGCGCGCCGCCATCGGAATCACCTCTACCGGCAGCGGAAAGGCGCCGAGCGTGTCAACCAGCTTGGACGCATCGGCAATGCAGACAAAGCGCCGCGACTGCGCCGCCACGATCTTTTCGCGCGTGAGCGCCGCGCCGCCGCCCTTCACCATGAATCCGCGGTGGTCGATCTCGTCGGCACCGTCGATGTAGACGCCAAGCTCCTCGACCTCGTTGCTGTCGAACACCGGAATGCCGAGCGCGCGCAGCCGTTCGGTCGAAGCCACTGAGCTGGACACCGCGCCCTTGATCTCGTCCTTGATCGTGGCCAGCGCGTCGATGAACTTGTTCACCGTGGAGCCGGTGCCCACGCCGACGATCTCGCCCTTCACCACGTAGGCCAGCGCTGCGCGGCCGACCTGGGCCTTGAGCTCGTCCTGGGAGATTGCGCTGGTGGCGCTGGCGCCGGGAGCGGAAGAAGGAGAAACGGGTGCAGTCATCGCGGAGAATCCTTGGCTCATTGAAGTCGAGAATTATCCGATGCCCCTGCTCCCCTCTTCGCTCTACGGCCTGGCCCGGCCCTTCCTGTTCGGCTTCGACCCGGAGCATGCCCACGAACTCACGCTCGACGGCCTGGCCCGTACGCAGAACACGCCCCTGGCCTGCGCGTACGCTGCCCCGCGCGTGGACGACCCGCTCACGCTCGCAAGGCTGGAATTTCCCAACCGCGTGGGGTTGGCGGCAGGGCTTGACAAGAACGCCCGCTGCATCGACGCTTTTGCCGCCATGGGCTTCGGCTTCGTCGAAGTCGGCACCGTCACACCCAAGGCGCAGCCGGGCAATCCCAAGCCGCGCATGTTCCGACTGCCGCAGCGGGACGCGCTCATCAACCGCCTGGGCTTCAACAACGAAGGGCTCGATGCCTTTCTTGCCAACGTGCAGAAGGCGCGCTTTCGCAAGAACGGCGGCGGCAGCGCCGGCAAGAAGCCGATGCTGCTCGGGCTCAACATCGGAAAGAACGCCGCCACGCCCATCGAGCGCGCCGTGGACGACTACCTGGCCTGCCTGGACGGCGTGTATGCGCATGCCGACTACGTGACCATCAATATCTCGAGTCCCAACACGGCCAACCTGCGCACGCTGCAAAGCGACGAGGCACTCGATGCACTGCTGGGCGCCATTGCCGAGCGCCGCCAGACGCTCGCCGAACGCAGCGGCCGGCGCGTGCCCTTGTTCGTGAAAATCGCTCCCGATCTCGACCAAGCTCAGGTCGACGTGATTGCCGCCACGCTGCAGCGCCACGGCATGGACGGTGTGATTGCCACCAACACGACGCTGGCACGCGATGCGGTGGCGGGCCTCCCGCATGCAGCGGAAGCGGGAGGACTTTCAGGCGCTCCGGTGCGTGAAGCCAGCAACCGCGTGATCACCCAGCTGCGCGCCGCCCTGGGCCGGGAATTTCCGATCATCGGGGTTGGCGGCATCCTCAGCGCGGCCGATGCCAAGGCCAAGATAGCCGCAGGCGCGGACGTGGTGCAGATCTACACCGGTCTCATCTATCGCGGCCCGGCGCTCGTGCGCGAAGCGGCTCAAGCGCTGCTGCAGCAAGGCCGCAGCGGCACCTGAGACTCGCGTTCGGTTCTTTTCGTTTCTCAGCGCATGCGCCAGAGCACCGGCGCAATGAATGCCGCCCAGCGCAGCAGCCGCTTGGGGCGGATCACCACCACCGCCACCGCGGCCACCACACCGGTGGCAACCGGGTGCTCGCGCGCAATGCGCAATGCCGCTCCCGCCGCCGACTCGTCTGCAGGAGCCGCTTCGGCAGAAGCACCTCCGGCTGCGCCGGAAGGCTGTTGCGCCCCGCGAGCGCCCTGCATCGTGGCGATGCGTTCGCGCTGGCGCTCCATGCGTGCGAGCAGTTCTTCGCGCGTGGCCGGCCGCGGCGGACGCGGCGCTTCGTCGTCCTGGTCCGGATCCTTGCCGAGGCCGAAGCTGTCCTGAACCCAGGCCCAGTCGCGTTCGAACTCGTGCCGCGCCGGCATGAAGCCGTTCGACGCATTGCGAAGGCTCAGGTACAGGCCCACTGCGGCACCTAGCCACAGCACGATCCACACGCCGGCCACGGACCATGCAGCCGCGATGCGGTGAGGCGTTTCCCAGAAATGCACCACCACCGCCATCGAGAGCAAGGCCACTGCCACAGTGGTCAAGCCGAGCACCGCCACCATCAGCACCAGCATCAGCTTGAGGCGCTGCTTTTCGTCCTCCCACGCCATGCGCAGGAGCTGCACGCGGTCTTCGGCAGCCAGCGCACCTTCGGCCGCAGCAATCCGCAGCCGCCGCAAGCGGGCATCGAGCCCGAACAGGGACAGCAACCTCATGCGCCGGCTCCCGCTCGGCGATGGATGACACAGCGGCGGTGTGCGCTCAGGTCAGCGGCGGCCAAGCAGCAAACCCACCAGCACACCGACGGCCAGCGCTGCGCCGGCAATCTGCCACGGTTCGTCGTGGGCGTAGGCGTTGGCGCTGTTGGCCGCTTCACGGGCCTTCTGGGCTGCAAGCTTGCTCTTCTCTGCCGCGAGCTCGCGCGCAATGGCAAGCTTGGTGTCGATGCGCTGGCGCAGCGCCTTGATGTGGGGAACCGAATCCAGGTCCTTGCTGGCCAGCACGCCGCGCACGTCGCTCGCGATGTCTTCGGCTGCCGCTTCAATGTTGTTGGATGCACTCATTGGAATCTTTCCTCCGTGATGACACCGGCACCGCGCCGGCGGCTTCACGCCATCAGATGGCGTGCTGTCATGTTACAGGCACAAAAGCCCCTCGTGCGCGACAGTTCTGCAGACTTCTGCACACAGGGCCTTTCATTGCTCGCCTCAGGTGCCCGCAAGCAGGCTCGCCACGTAGCGCCCAATGGCCAGGCTGCTCGTGAGTCCCGGCGATTCGATGCCGAAGAGATTGACCAGGCCGCGAACGCCATGTGTCTCCGGCCCCTCGATCATGAAGTCCCGCGCAGGCTGGCCCGGGCCCGAGATCTTGGGCCGCATGCCCGCGTAGCCGGGAAGCAGTCCGCCATCGGGCAAGGCCGGCCAATACTTGCGCACCTCGGCGTAGAAGCCGTCACCGCGTGCCGGGTCCACCACCAGGTCGTCGGCCGACTGCACCCACTGCACGTCGGGTCCGAACTTCGCCTGGCCGCCCAAGTCGATGGTCAGGTGCACGCCCAGCCCGCCCGGTTCGGGGACCGGATAGACCAGCCGGCTGAAAGGCGCGCGGCCCGACAAGGTGAAATAGCTGCCTTTGGCAAAGTAGGCGGTCGGAACGGCCGTTGCGGGCAAGCCTTCGAACCGCTTGGCGAGATCGGGGGCACCAAGACCGGCCGCATTGACCACGGAGTTGCAGCGCAGTACCGTGCCGTCTTCCGCGACCAGCACAATGGCGTCCGCTTCGCATTCCGCACGCGCGACGGGAGACTTGAGCGCGAGCATTCCGCCTGCGTTCTCCAGGTCGCCCAAGAGGCTCAGCATGAGCCCGTGGCTGTCGAGGATGCCGGTGCTCGGCGAATGCAGCGCCGCTTCGCAATGCAGTTGCGGCTCCATCGCCTTGGCCTGTTGCGCAGTCAGCAGCACGAGGTCGTCGACGCCATTGGCGGCAGCCTTGGCGCGGATGGTTTCGAGCTCACTCACCTGCTCGGGCGAGGTCGCCACGATGAGCTTGCCGCAGCGCCGATGCGGCACGCCGCGCTCCTCGGCATACGCATAGAGCGCCTGCTTGCCCTCAACGCACAGGCGCGCCTTGAGCGAACCCTGCGGATAGTAGATGCCCGCGTGAATCACCTCGCTGTTGCGCGAGCTGGTGCCTGTACCGATGGCATTTTCCGCCTCGAGCACCACCACTTCACGGCCTGCGAGCGCCAACGCGCGCGCCACAGCCAGGCCCACCACTCCTCCGCCGATGACGGCGCAATCAAGTTCATCCATGGCACGAGCTTATCGCGGCTCGCGCGCCGGTTCACGAGGTGGTGGGAGGAGGCTCGGGATCGGTCGGATCGTCCGGTGGCGTGCTCGGCCCTTCGTCGGGTTCGACGGGCAGGTCGGGCGGAATGTCGGGATGAGTGGCCATGGTCGGTCTCCTTCCCGCTGGGTGTACGCGCTCCGCCAGAAAATAGAGCCGGTGCGAGGCGGCAGCCGGCGTCAGCACGAGCCGACAGTTGAGTACGGCGCGCACAAAACAAAAAGCGACTTGGACAATCCAAGTCGCAGTTTCATTTCGAGGAAATTGGTGGGCGGTGGAGGTTTCGAACCTCCGACCCCAGCAGTGTGAATGCTGTGCTCTACCCCTGAGCTAACCGCCCTGCAAACCCCTTGGCGCTGCAAGTGCAGTGCCTTGGAATTAATCGCGTTGCGCGAAGCCCTCGATTATGCCACAGCATTTCAGCCGATTTGGCGAAAGAGCGTGCGTCCGTTGCTGGATTTGTCGAGCTGAGACAACAGCGCCTCGTGCGCCGCCAACTCCTGCTCGCCCGCCAGGATCACCGGCAGGTCGAACTGGCTCAGGTCGATGGTGACGACGGTGGTGCCCTGCGCCGGCTCGCTGGACGACACGTCGATCAAGAGCGCGTCCTGGCCGCGCGTGAGGTTGATGTAGACGTCGGCCAGCAACTGGGCGTCAAGCTTGGCGCCGTGGAAGGTGCGGTTCGAGCGATCGACGCCGAAGCGGTCGCACAGCGCATCCAGCGAATTGCGCTTGCCCGGATACACCTGCTTCGCCATGGCAAGCGTGTCGGTCACGTCACCGACAAAGCTGCGCAGCGGCGGCAAGCCGGCCAGCTCGAGTTCCTTGTTGAGAAATCCGACGTCGAAGGCCGCGTTGTGGATGATCAGCTCTGCGCCGCGCAGGTATTCGACGATGTCGTTGGCCAGCGTGGCGAACTTCGGCTTGTCGCGCAGGAAGTCGGTCGTGAGGCCGTGCACCTTGAGCGCGTCTTCATGGCTCTCGCGCTCGGGGTTGAAGTAGATGTGCAGGTCGTTGCCGGTGAGCTTGCGCGCAAACAGCTCCACGCAGCCGAGCTCGATGATGCGGTCGCCGTTCTCCGCAGAAAGGCCGGTGGTTTCAGTGTCGAGGACGATCTGGCGCGACATGCGGCGGCTCTTTCAATGGTTCTCTTTGGCGTGGTTGATCGAGTACTTGGGAATCTCGATTGTCACGTCTTCCTGGGCCAGGATGGCCTGGCAGCTGAGGCGAGATTGCGGCTCCAGGCCCCAGGCGCGGTCGAGCAGGTCTTCCTCGCCCTCCTCCGCTTCGTTCAGCGAACTGAACCCCTGGCGCACGATCACGTGGCAGGTGGTGCAGGCGCAGCTCATCTCGCAGGCATGCTCGATGTCGATGTGGTTGTCCAGCAGCGCCTCGCAGATCGAAGTGCCGGCCGGCGCCGTGATTTCTGCACCCTTCGGGCAGTACTCGGGATGCGGAAATATCTTGATGGTGGGCATGTAGTTCTTAGAGGGATTCGACCTTGCGGCCTGACAACGCGCGCGCAATGCCCGCGTTCATGCGCTGGGCGGCAAAAGCTTCGGTATCGTTGGCCAGGGCCTTGGTGGCCGCCTCGATCGCCGCCGCATCGTTGCTGCTATCGGCGGCCTCGCGCAGCCGCGCCATCGATGCATCGATGACCGCACGCTCCTGCTCGCTCAGCAGATCGCCATCGGCATCGAGCGCGCTCTGCGTGGCGAGCAGCATGCGCTCGGCATCGACGCGGGCCTCGACGAGTGCACGCGCCTGCATGTCCTGCTGCGCGGTCGAAAAACTCTCCTGCAGCATGGTTGCGATCTGGTCGTCAGAGAGCCCGTACGACGGCTTGACGGTGACGCTGGCCTCGACGCCGCTGCCCTGCTCCTTGGCGCTGACACTGAGCAAGCCATCGGCATCGACGGTGAAGGTCACGCGGATGCGCGCGGCGCCGGCGGCCATCGGTGGAATGCCGCGTAGCGTGAAACGCGCAAGGCTGCGGCAGTCGGCCACCAGGTCGCGCTCGCCCTGCACCACGTGCAGCGCCAGGGCCGTCTGGCCGTCCTGGTAGGTGGTGAAGTCCTGCGCCATCGCGGTGGGGATGGTCTGGTTGCGCGGCACGATGCGCTCGACCAGTCCGCCCATGGTTTCGATGCCCAGCGACAGTGGAATCACGTCGAGCAGCAGCAGGTCGCCCGCGCCGTTGTTCCCGGCCAATTGGTTGGCCTGGATGGCGGCGCCGAGCGCCACCACTTCGTCCGGGTTCAGGTTGACCAACGGCTCGCGGCCAAAGAACTCGGCGACGGCTCGGCGGATCTGGGGCATGCGCGTGGAGCCGCCCACCAGGACAATGCCCTTCAGGTCGTCCGGCTTGAGCTTGGCGTCGCGCAACGCCTTGCGAACCGAGGCGATCGTGCGGTCGGTGAGCGGCCTGGTGGCGTCGTCGAATTGGTGGCGGGCGAGTTCGAATTGAACCGCCTTGCCAGCCAGCTCCGCGCGGAAGGTGGTCGACTCGGTCTCGGTCAGCGCCTCTTTCGCGGCACGTGCGGCCACGAGCATGGCGGCCTTGTCGTTGTCGCTGCCGACTTCGAGGCCGGTTTGCGAGAGCACGAAGCCGGCCAGCGCGTGGTCGTAGTCGTCGCCGCCAAGTGCCGAGTCTCCGCCGGTGGCGAACACTTCGAACACGCCCTGCGTCAACCGCAGGATCGAGATGTCGAAGGTGCCGCCACCCAGGTCGTAGACCGCATAGACGCCTTCGCTTGCATTGTCCAGGCCGTAGGCAATTGCCGCTGCCGTGGGCTCGCTGATCAGCCGCAGCACGTTGATGCCCGCGAGCTGCGCGGCGTCCTTGGTGGCCTGGCGCTGGCCCTCGTCGAAGTAGGCCGGCACGGTGATCACCGCGCCGTAGAGCTCATCGTCGAAAGTGTCTTCGGCGCGAAAGCGCAGCGTCGCCAGGATTTCGGCACTGATCTCCACCGGTGACTTCTCGCCAGCGAGGGTCTGCACCTTCACCATGCCGCCGTCGCTGCCCTCGATGTGATACGACATCGATTCGCGGTTCGAGATGTCGGCAAGCCCGCGGCCCATGAGCCGCTTGACCGAGGTGATGGTGTTGGCAGGGTCTTGCCCGCGAGCCGCTACGGCATCGAAGCCGATCTGCCGGCGGTCGCCAGCAAGGTAGCGCACGGCCGAAGGCAGCAGCACGCGGCCCTGGTCGTCGGGCAGGCATTCGGCCACCCCGTTGCGCACCGCGGCCACCAGCGAGTGCGTGGTGCCGAGGTCGATGCCCACGGCAATGCGGCGCTGATGCGGATCGGGCGCCTGGCCGGGTTCTGAAATCTGTAGAAGAGCCATATATAGGGGCTATTGTCCCAACTGATCGAACTTGGCTTCGACGTCCTGGCCGAAACGCTCAATGAACATGAGGGCTCTCACCTGCTGCGCGGCGGCGGGGTAGTCGCCCTTCTCGTCGATCAGCCAGTCAAGCGACGACAGCGCGCGGGCACGGCCGGCTTCGACCTCGGCCTGCAGCTTCTCGATTGCTTCGATGTCCTCGGCCGTGTCGAGCTCCTCGCGCCATTCCATCTGCTGCATCAGGAAGTCGGGCGGCATGGCCGTGTTGTTCTCGGCGTTGAGCGGCGCACCGTTCAGTTCGCAGATGTAGCTCGCGCGGCGGATCGGGTCTTTCAGCCGCTGATAGGCCTCATTGATGCGCACCGACCACTGCATGGCCACGCGCTGCGCTGCGGCGCCTTGCGCGGCAAAGCGGTCCGGGTGGGCCTCGCGCTGCAGCTCCTTCCAGCGCGCATCCAGCGCGGCGCGGTCCTGCGCGAAGGTGGCCGGGACTGCGAACAGTTGAAAGTCGGTGTCGTTGAGGTTCATGGCAATAAAAAGCCGCCAGCACATGACATGGTGGCGGCTGTTGTCGCAATCAGCGACGGCGCATCAGATGCGAAAGCTTTCCCCACAGCCGCAACGGTCGCGTTCGTTCGGATTGATGAACTTGAAGCCTTCGTTCAAGCCTTCGCGCACGAAGTCGAGTTGCGTGCCGTCGATGTAGGCCAGACTCTTCGGATCGACCAGCACCTTCACGCCGTGGTCTTCGAACACCACGTCTTCGGGCGTGAACTCGTCCACGTACTCGAGCTTGTAGGCCAGGCCCGAGCATCCGGTGGTCTTCACGCCCAGCCGCACGCCCACGCCCTTGCCCCGCTTCCCGAGGTAGCGCGTCACATGGCGCGCAGCGGCTTCGGTCAACGTGACAGCCATCTCAGTGGACTGCCGATTCGGCTTGTGCCGTCTTGGCGCCGTGCTTGGCCTTGTAGTCGCTCACGGCAGCCTTGATGGCGTCTTCGGCCAGGATCGAGCAGTGGATCTTGACGGGCGGCAGTGCCAGTTCTTCGGCGATTTGCGCGTTCTTCAGCGCGGCCGCTTCGTCGAGCGTCTTGCCCTTGACCCATTCGGTCACGAGCGACGATGAGGCAATGGCCGAGCCGCAGCCGTAGGTCTTGAAACGCGCGTCTTCGATCACGCCGGTTTCGGGGTTGACCTTGATCTGCAGCTTCATGACGTCGCCGCAGGCGGGCGCACCCACCATGCCGGTGCCGACGGACTCGTCGCCCTTTTCGAAGGAGCCGACGTTGCGGGGATTTTCGTAGTGGTCGATGACCTTGGATGAATATGCCATGGTGTACCTCTCAAACTTTGTTCAATGCGTCAGTGGGCCGACCACTGGATCGTGCTGATGTCGACGCCGTCCTGGAACATCTCCCACAGGGGGCTCAGCTCGCGTAGCTTGGCGACGTTGTGCTTGATGGTCGAGATGGCGTAGTCGATTTCTTCCTCGGTCGTGAAACGGCCGATGGTCATGCGAAGGCTGCTGTGGGCCAGCTCGTCGCTACGGCCCAGGGCGCGCAGCACATAGCTGGGCTCCAGGCTTGCCGACGTGCAGGCCGAACCCGACGACACCGCCAGGCCCTTGATGCCCATGATCAGCGACTCGCCTTCGACGTAGTTAAAGCTCATGTTCAGGTTGTGCGGCACGCGACGCTCGAGATCGCCGTTGATGAACACCTGTTCCACGTCCTTCAGGCCGTCGAGCAGGCGCTTCTGCAGGCGCGCGGCATGCGCGATGTCGTCCTTCATTTCGAGCTTGGCAATGCGGTAGGCCTCGCCCATGCCAACGATCTGGTGCGTGGGCAGCGTGCCCGAGCGCATGCCGCGCTCATGGCCACCGCCGTGCATTTGCGCCTCGAGACGGATGCGCGGCTTGCGGCGCACGTAAAGCGCACCGATGCCCTTGGGGCCGTAGGTCTTGTGCGAAGCCAGGCTCATCAGGTCGATGGGCAGCTTGGCGATGTCGATCTCGACCTTGCCCGTGGCCTGGGCCGAGTCGACGTGGAAGATCACGCCTTTTTCGCGGCAGGCATTGCCCAGCGCGACCACGTCCTGGATGACGCCGATCTCGTTGTTCACGAACAGCACGCTCGCCAGAATGGTGTCGGGACGGATCGCGGCCTTGAACTTGTCGAGGTCGACCAGGCCGTTTTCCTCGACGTCGAGATAGGTCACTTCGAAGCCCTGGCGCTCGAGTTCGCGCATGGTGTCGAGCACCGCCTTGTGCTCGGTCTTCAGGGTGATCAGGTGCTTGCCCTTGCCCTTGTAGAAGTGGGCCGCACCCTTGAGCGCCAGGTTGATTGACTCAGTCGCGCCCGAGGTCCAGACGATCTCGCGCGGGTCGGCGTTGATCAGCTCGGCCACCTGGCCACGCGCCTTCTCGACAGCCTCTTCCGCTTCCCAGCCCCAGGCATGGCTGCGCGACGCCGGGTTGCCGAAATGCTCGCGCAACCAGGGAATCATGGCGTCGACCACACGCGGGTCGCACGGCGTAGTGGCGCCGTAGTCGAGATAAATCGGGAAATGAGGAGTGACGTCCATGGCTGGCTCGGGCTGGCGTGGGGTTGTTTTCTTGATCTGGGCGGCTTTTCGCGGCGGCGCCCGAAGGCACCGGCCGCGACTCAGGGCATCAGGACTTCGCGAACGCGTTGCCCAGGGCAAAGACCGAGTTCGGCGCGTTCACGCGAATCGGCTTGACCACCGGCTGCGCGGAAATGGCGCGCTTGACGACCGGCTTGTTCTCGATCTGCACGCCCTTGGCGATCTGGTCGTCGACCAGCTTCTGCAGCGTGACGGAATCGAGAAACTCGACCATGCGCTGGTTCAGCGAGGCCCAAAGCTCGTGCGTCATGCAGCGGCCGGCTTCGCCGAGGCAGTTTTCCTTGCCGCCGCATTGCGTGGCATCGATGGGCTCATCGACGGAAACAATGATGTCTGCGACGGTGATATCCGCAGCCTTGCGGCCGAGGCTGTAGCCGCCGCCGGGGCCGCGGGTCGACTCGACCAGCTCGTGGCGGCGCAGTTTGCCGAACAGCTGCTCGAGGTACGACAATGAAATCTGCTGCCGCTGGCTGATGGCGGCCAGCGTGACCGGACCGGTGTTCTGACGCAACGCCAGATCGATCATTGCTGTGACCGCAAAACGGCCTTTGGTAGTGAGACGCATCGCAAGCTCCTTCAAGTGCTTACCGTTGAAATGACACCGGCCACGGGGGCTGCGGTGACTTCGTCTCCGCCCTGCCCGACCCCTGAATGCTGGTGAACCAGCCAGTGGGATCGGTCCTTCATCGCGAAGTTCTTTTTTCTTTGTTGTTGAGTATTTCGGTCAAGTATAGCAGAAGGCCCTGAAGTTTGCTCGGGTAAACCCCAGCGGCAAGGCCTTGAAGAAAGCAAAAGACCGTCCTACGACGGCAGGACCGCGATGTTGTCCCCGCCCGAAGCGCCAAATGCCTGCTCCCGCAGCAGCGCCAGCTGGTCGCGCACCCGCGCCGCTTTTTCGAATTCGAGGTTGCGGGCGTGCTCGAGCATGAGCTTTTCGAGCCGCTTGATTTCCCGGGCGATGTCCTTTTCGCTCATGTCCTCGACCTTGGCGCGTTCCAGGTCGAGCTTGGCCATTTCCTTGCCGGTCTTTTCGCTGTACACGCCGTCGATCAGGTCGCGCACCTGCTTGACGATGCTGCGCGGGGTGATGCCGTTGGCCTCGTTGTAGGCGATCTGGCGGGCACGCCGGCGTTCGGTCTCGTCGATGGCCTTCTTCATCGAGTCGGTCATCCGGTCGGCGTACAGGATGGCCTTGCCGTTCAGGTTGCGGGCCGCGCGGCCGATGGTCTGGATCAGCGAGCGCTCGGCGCGCAGGAAACCTTCCTTGTCGGCATCGAGAATGGCCACCAGCGACACCTCGGGGATGTCCAGACCTTCGCGCAGCAGGTTGATGCCCACGAGCACGTCGAAGGTGCCCAGCCGCAGGTCGCGCAAGATTTCCACCCGCTCGACCGTGTCCACGTCGCTGTGCAGGTAGCGCACCTTCACGCCGTTGTCGCCCAGGTAGTCGGTCAGCTGCTCGGCCATGCGCTTGGTAAGCGTGGTGATGAGCACGCGCTCGTTCTTCTCGACGCGGATGCGGATCTCGCCCAGCACGTCGTCCACCTGGTGCGTGGCGGGGCGCACTTCAACTTCGGGGTCGATCAGGCCGGTTGGCCGCACCAGCTGCTCGACCACGTTGCCGGCGTGATCCTTTTCATACTGCGCCGGCGTGGCCGAAACGAAGATGCACTGGCGCATGCGCGTTTCGAACTCTTCCAGCTTAAGCGGCCGGTTGTCCAGCGCGCTCGGCAGGCGGAAGCCATATTCGACCAGCGTGGTCTTGCGCGCCCGGTCGCCGTTGTACATGGCGCTGAGTTGGCCGACCATCTGGTGGCTCTCGTCCAGGAACATCAGCGCGTCCTTTGGCAGGTAGTCGGTCAGCGTGGCCGGCGGCTCGCCCGGGGCGGCGCCCGAGAGGTGCCGCGTGTAGTTCTCGATGCCCTTGCAGTGGCCGATCTCGGCCAGCATTTCCAGGTCGAAGCGGGTGCGCTGCTCCAGTCGCTGCGCTTCCACCAGCTTGCCTTGAGACACGAATTCCTTGAGCCGCTCGGCCAACTCGATCTTGATGGTTTCGACCGCGCCCAGCACCTTGTCGCGGGGCGTCACGTAGTGGCTCGACGGATAAACCGTGAAGCGCGGGATCTTCTGGCGGATGCGGCCCGTGAGCGGGTCGAACAGCTGCAGCGTCTCGATCTCGTCGTCGAACAGCTCGATGCGGATCGCCAGTTCGCTGTGTTCGGCCGGGAACACGTCGATGGTGTCACCGCGCACCCGGAATGTGCCGCGCGAGAAATCCTGCTCGTTGCGGGTGTATTGCATGCGGATCAGCCGCCCGATCACGTCGCGCTGGCCGATCTTGTCGCCCACCCGCATGATGAAACGCATCTGCGTGTAGTCCTCGGGCGTGCCGATGCCGTAGATGGCGCTTACCGTGGCCACGATGACCGTATCGCGCCGCTCCAGCACGCTCTTGGTGGCCGACAGCCGCATCTGCTCGATGTGCTCGTTGATCGACGAGTCCTTTTCAATGAACAGGTCGCGCTGGGGCACGTAGGCTTCGGGCTGGTAGTAGTCGTAATAGCTCACGAAGTACTCGACGGCGTTCTTCGGGAAGAACTCGCGGAATTCACTGTAGAGCTGCGCCGCCAGCGTCTTGTTGGGCGCGAACACGATGGCTGGCCGGCCCAGCCGGGCGATCACGTTGGCCATGGTGAAGGTCTTGCCGGAGCCCGTGACGCCCAGCAGCGTCTGGAACACCTCGCCGTCGAGCACGCCCTCCACCAGCCCGTCGATCGCCTTCGGCTGGTCGCCGGCCGGCGGATAGGGCTGGAAAAGCTCGAAGGGCGAGCCCGGATACTTGATGAATTCGCCCTGCTTGGCCGGACCGATCGGGTCCAGTTTCTTCAGGTCTGCTATGGCTTCGTTGTTCTCTGGCATGGCTGTTCCCGACAGGTGGCGGTAGCGCCGGTAAAATTCAAGGCAACCGGAAAGCATAAAGCCTCTCCGGTTGCCAGCGAAGCTTTCATCCCAAAGGACCTTTCCATGTCTATGTTCACCGCGGTCGAAATGGCACCGCGCGACCCGATCCTCGGCCTCAACGAGCAGTTTGCAGCCGACACCAACCCCAACAAGGTCAACCTCGGCGTCGGCGTCTACTACGACGACAACGGCAAGCTGCCCCTGCTCCAGTGCGTGCAGACCGCCGAACAGAACATGATGAAGGCCCCCTCGGCACGCGGCTACCTGCCGATCGACGGCATCGTGGCGTACGACAACGCAGTCAAGGGCCTGGTCTTCGGCGCCGACAGCGAACCCGTGCAGTCGGGCCGCGTGGCCACTATCCAGGCCATCGGCGGCACCGGCGGCCTCAAGGTCGGCGCCGACTTCCTCAAGAAGCTCAACCCCAGCGCCAAGGTTCTGATCAGCGACCCGAGCTGGGAAAACCACCGCGCGCTGTTCACCAACGCGGGCTTCGAAGTCGACAGCTACCCCTACTATGACGCCGCCAAGCGCGGCATCAATTTCGACGGCATGCTGGCCGCCCTGAACGCGGCGCCGGCCGGCACCATCGTCGTGCTGCACGCCTGCTGCCACAACCCCACCGGCTACGACATAACGTCCGCGCAGTGGGACCAGGTCGTCGCCACCGTGAAGGCCAAGGGCCTCGTCCCCTTCCTCGACATGGCCTACCAAGGCTTCGGCTACGGCCTCAAGGAAGACGGCGCAGCGGTTGCCAAGTTCGTCGATGCCGGCCTGACCTTCTTCGTCTCGACGTCGTTCTCGAAGAGCTTCAGCCTGTACGGCGAGCGCGTGGGCGCCCTGTCAGTGCTTTGCGAGAGCAAGGAAGAAGCCGGCCGCGTGCTGTCGCAGCTCAAGATCGCGATCCGCACCAACTACAGCAACCCGCCGATCCACGGCGGCGCCGTGGTGGCCGCGGTACTCGGCACCCCCGAACTGCGCGCCCTGTGGGAAAAGGAACTCGGCGAAATGCGCGTGCGCATCAAGGCCATGCGCCAGAAGCTGGTCGACGGCCTCAAGGCCGCCGGCGTGAAGGAAGACATGAGCTTCATCACCACGCAGATCGGCATGTTCAGCTACTCGGGCCTCAGCAAGGACCAGATGGTGCGCCTGCGCAATGAATTCGGCGTGTACGGCACCGACACCGGCCGCATGTGCGTGGCCGCACTCAACAGCAAGAACATCGACTACGTCTGCGCGTCGATCGCCAAGGTCGTCTGATCCTCAGGAAAATGTGAGGGAATTTGTTTTTGACAATCCTTCACATTTGATGAGAAAAAACCGCCCCGCAGCGGGTTTTACGTACGGGTAAGGCCCGCTGCGCGGGGACCATGGCACTGATATATTGCACCGCAACATTCCACTCCAACACCAGCGATGCTCTACCAACTCTACGAAGCCCAGCGTTCCTTGATGGAACCCTTTTCGGACTTCGCGCAAGCGGCGTCCAAGCTCTTCGGCCAAGGCGCCGTGTGGGGGCAAGCGCCCATGGCCCAGCGCATGGCTGCGGGCTACGACCTTCTCTACCGCCTCGGCAAGGACTACGAGAAGCCCGAATTCAACATCAAGTCCGTGAAGGTCGAAGGCGAAGACGTGGTCATCCAGGAGGCCGTCGAGCTCGACAAGCCTTTCTGCGAGCTGCGCCGCTTCAAGCGCTTCACCGACGAGCCGCACATTCTCAAGACGCTCAAGAGCCAGCCCGTGGTGCTGATCGTGGCGCCTCTGTCGGGCCACTACGCCACGCTGCTGCGCGACACCGTGCGCACCATGCTGCAAGACCACAAGGTCTACATCACCGACTGGAAGAACGCACGCCTGGTGCCGCTGTCCGAAGGCGAGTTCCACCTCGACGACTACATCAACTACGTGCAGGAGTTCATCCGCCGCCTGCAGGCCGAGTACGGCAACTGCCACGTGGTGAGCGTGTGCCAGCCCACGGTGCCCGTGCTGGCGGCCGTGTCGCTCATGGCGAGCCGCGGCGAGCCCCTGCCGCTCACCATGACCATGATGGGCGGCCCCATCGACGCGCGCAAGTCGCCCACGGCGGTGAACAACCTCGCGATGAACAAGAGCTACGAGTGGTTCGAGAACAACGTGATCTACCGCGTGCCGCAAGGTTTCCCGGGCGAAGGACGCCGCGTGTACCCGGGCTTCCTGCAGCACACGGGCTTCGTGGCCATGAACCCGGACCGCCACGCCAGCAGCCACTACGACTATTTCAAGGACCTGATCAAGGGCGACGACGCGAGCGCCGAGGCCCATCGCAAGTTCTACGACGAGTACAACGCCGTCCTCGACATGGACGCCGACTACTACCTGGACACCATCCGCACCGTGTTCCAGGACTTCGAACTCGTGAACGGCACCTGGGACGTCAAGAACCCCAAGGGACAGATCGAGCGCGTGCGCCCGCAAGACATCCACTCCACGGCCCTGCTCACCGTCGAGGGCGAGCTCGACGACATCTCGGGTTCCGGGCAGACCGAGGCCGCGCACAGCCTGTGCACCGGCATCGACGACGCGCAGCGCGAACACTACGAAGTCAAGGGCGCGGGCCACTACGGCATCTTCAGCGGCCGCCGCTGGCGTGAGCTGGTCTACCCGAAGGTGCTGAAATTCATCGCGGCCCACGACCAGCCGCAGCGCCGCGCCGGCGCGCGCGAGAGCCTGCCGGCCGAAGACCGTATCAAGCCCGGACGCAAGATGCCTGCCGTCGCCGCCCGGAAGAATGTCGCAGCCAGGAAAGCGGTGGCGGCTGCCCCCGTGAAAAAGCCCGCGGCACGGCGGAAGTGATCGGGCTGGCCGCACGCATCCACGACGCACTGCCGCAAACGCAGTGCACGCGCTGCGGCTACCCCGATTGCGCGGGCTATGCCCAGGCAGTGGCCGACGGCAAGGCCAACATCAACCAATGCCCTCCCGGCGGTGCGGAAGGCATCGCCAGGCTGGCACGGCTCACCGGCCGCGAGCCGCTCCCCCTCGATCCGCAGTTCGGCACCGAAGGCCCGCGCGCCATGGCGGTCATCGACGAGGCCTGGTGCATCGGCTGCACGCTCTGCCTGGATGCCTGCCCGACCGATGCCATCGTCGGCATCAACAAGCGCATGCACACCGTGATCGAAGCGCACTGCACGGGCTGCGAGCTTTGCATTCCGGTATGCCCGGTCGACTGCATCTCGCTCGAGGTCGAAACGCCGGGCCGCACCGGCTGGCAAGCCTGGTCGCAAGCGCAGGCCGATGCCGCGCTGCAGCGCTACAAGCTGCACGGCGAGCATCGGCGTGCCGACAAGCAGCAAGCAAACGAACCCGCCCCGGCCGCCGAACCGCAAGCCGCCGATACGCGCAAGCGATCCATCGTCGAGGCCGCATTGGCGCGTGCACGCGCCGCCTCCAGCCAACGCCCACCTGCCCCCAAGCCATGACACTCGACACCCTGCTGATCTACGTCGTCGCCTCGCTCGCCCTGGCCGTGATCCCCGGCCCCACGATGCTGCTCGCGCTGTCCAACGGCATCGACGGTGGCATGCGCCGTGCGAGCTGGGGCATCGCCGGCGCCTCGCTCGGCAGCGTCACGCTCATCGCGGTGGTCGCGCTCGGACTCGGTTCGCTGCTGGCCGCCTCGGAGCTGCTCTTCAACGCGATCCGCGTGGCGGGTGTCGCCTATCTCGTCTGGCTGGGCATCAAGCTGTGGCGCAGCGAGGCGACCGACCTTGGCGCGGCGCTGGCCAAGTCGGCCATCGAGATTCGGCCGCATGGCCGCGTCGCGCTCATGCGCAGCTTGCTGGTGGCGCTGTCCAACCCCAAGACGGTGCTGTTCTTCGCGGCTTTCCTGCCGCAGTTCATCGACATCGCCAAGCCGCAAGGCACGCAGTACCTGCTGCTCGGCTCGATCTTCGTGGCGCTCGACACCTGCGTAATGCTGGCCTATGCGGCGGCCGGAACACAGGCGGTGCGCTGGCTCTCGCGGCGCGGCCTCAAGGCACTGAACCGCAGTTGCGCGGCGGGCATGTGGCTGCTGGCAGCCACGCTCGCCTTCTGGCGCCGTCCGGGCGCTTGAGCCGGCGCGGGCCTCAGCCCTTCTTCGAACGCTTGAAGAGCAACAGCAGCACGCCGGCCAGCACGACGGCCACGGCGTACCACTCGAAGCGCGTCACGGTCTCGCCGGCAATCCACACGCCAAGCAGCATCGCAATCACCGGATTGACGAAGGTGTAGCTCGCCGCCAGCGCGGCCGGCGCCCTGGCAAGCAGCACCATGTAGGCGTTGAACGCGATCAGCGAGCCGAAGACCACGAGGTACAGCCAGGCTGCGGCCGCCTCGGGCTGCGGCGGCCATGCCAGTTCTTCGCCGGACATGGCCGAGAGCACCAGCAGCACCACGCCGCCGCAGATCATCTCGCTGGCAAAGCCCATGGCCCCGGGCGCGAGCGGCAGGCTGCGCTGGCTCAGCACGCTGCCCGTCGACCAGCAGATGCAGGCGATGGAAATCGCCACGAGGCCCGCAGGCGACGACTGGAACCCGCTGCCCTGCGTGAGCATCAGCACGCCGATGAGGCCGAGCGCGATGCCTGCTGCTTCCAGCCGTGTCGGCTTCACGCCCCAGATCAGGTTGAGCAATGCGATCAGCAATGGCACCACCGCGATGAAAGCCACCACCAGCCCGGAGCCGATCGACACTTCTGCATGCGCGGTGCCGCCCATGCCGCCGCCCAGCATCAGCGTGCCGACCACGAGCGCGTTGCGCCATTGCAGGCGCGAGGGCCACGCCGCGCCGCGCCAGCGCATCCATGCGGCCAGCAGCACACCCGCAAACAGGAAGCGCGAGCCCATCTGGAGAAAGGGCGCAAAGCTGATCAGCGCGTACTTGATCGCGAGATAGGTGGAGCCCCAGACCACCCAGGTGGCGGCCAGGCACAGCCAGAGGATCGGCGGGAGCGCGTTGCGTGCGGGGCTGGACGCGGCCTCCGCAGGAGATGCGAGTGTGGGCATCGAGATGGGTCTTGTTGGTGTTGGAACACGTCCATGGTATGAAAGCGTTCCTCCGGCAACCATGCAGCTTTCATGGTTCTTTCCGCTTCCTACCGTCGATTTGAAGGAGTTGCATGGACTTTCCCTTGAACCCCGCGCTGGATGCCCATGACACGCGCATCCTGGCCGAACTGCAGGCCGACGCGCGGCTCACCATGGCCGAGCTCGGCCGCCGCGTGCACCTGAGCCAGCCCGCCGTGACCGAGCGCGTCAAGAAACTGGAAACGGCGGGCGTGATCAGCGGTTACCGCGCGACGGTCAACCTCGGCAAGCTCGGTTATGGCATTCGCGCCATCATCCGCGTCGGCCGCGCCGACTATGCGCGCGTAGTCGAGCTGGTTCAGCAGACGCCTGAATGCGTCAATGCCTACAACGTGACCGGCGACGACAGCTGGATCCTGGAGATCGCCGTCATCGACGTGAGCCACCTCGACGCGGTGGTCACCAAATTCTGCATCCTCACCGAGACCGCCACCTCGATCATCCTGAACCCGGCGCGCGAGCACCAACCGATGCTGCCGCCCCGGAGCTCCGATGTGAAACCGCCGATCAGGAAGGTGCTCAACGCGTAGCGGCGAGCGCGCCGAAGGCCGCCACCACCTCGGGTGGCGCCTGCACCATCTCGATCAGCACGCCCTCGCCCGCGATCGGGAATTCGTCGTTCGCCTTCGGATGCAGAAAGCAGATGTCGAAGCCCGCCGCGCCTTGGCGAATGCCTCCGGGCGCAAAACGCACACCTTGTGCGGTGAGCCACTCGACGGCCTTCGGCAGGTCGTCGATCCACAGGCCCACGTGGTTGAGCGGCGTGGTGTGCACCGCCGGCTTCTTCTCGGGGTCGAGCGGCTGCATCAGGTCGACCTCGACCTTGAACGGCCCGCTGCCCATCGAGCAGATGTCCTCGTCGACGTTCTCGCGTTCGCTCTTGAAGGTGCCTGTGACCTCGAGCCCCAGCATGTCGACCCAGAGCTTCTGCAGCCGCAGCTTGTCGGTCCCGCCGATGGCGATCTGCTGGATGCCCAACACCTTGAAAGGACGTGCCGCGGCCGTCATGCGCAAGCCCCTGCTTCTTCGATGGCAGTGGTGCGGCGCGCCTCAAGGCCCAGCTTGCGCAGCAGTTGCACGTCGGCCTCCACGTCGGGGTTGCCGGTGACCAGCAGCTTGTCGCCGTAGAAAATCGAATTGGCGCCCGCCATGAAGCACAGCGCCTGCACCGCATCGCCCATCTGCTGGCGCCCGGCCGAAAGGCGCACGCGTGCGGTGGGCATCGTGATGCGCGCAACCGCGATCATGCGTACGAAGTCGAAGGGATCGACCGGCTCCGAGTCGGCCAGCGGCGTGCCGGGCACGCGCACCAGGCTGTTGATCGGCACCGACTCCGGATACGGGTTCAGGTTGGCCAGCTGCGCGATCAGCCCCGCGCGATGCACCGGCTGCTCGCCCATGCCAACGATGCCGCCGCAGCACACGCTGATGCCCGCACTGCGCACGTGGGCCAACGTGTCGAGCCGGTCCTGGTAGGTGCGCGTGTCGACGATGTCCGTGTAGTACTCGGGCGCGGTGTCCAGGTTGTGGTTGTAGTAGTCCAGGCCCGCGGCCTTGAGCTGGTGCGCGTGGTGCGGCTCCAGCATGCCGAGCGTGGCGCAGGTCTGCATGCCGAGGCCCTTCACCGCCTCGACCAGCGCCGCCACTTTCTCCACGTCGCGATCCTTCGGTGCCCGCCATGCGGCGCCCATGCAGAAGCGCGTGGCGCCGGCGTCCTTGGCGGCCTGCGCGGCGCGCACCACCTCATCGACCTCCATGAGCTTCTGCGCCTTCACGCCAGTGTCGAACTCGGCGGATTGGGGGCAGTAGCCGCAGTTCTCGGGGCAGCCGCCAGTCTTGACCGACAGCAATGTCGCCAGCTCGATGTCGCCTTCAGGAAAATGCGTGCGATGCACCGTCTGCGCTTCGAACAACAGCTCCATCAGCGGCTTATCGAGCAGCGCCTGGATCGCCTCGATCGACCAGGGGCCTTGCGGCGCCGGCACTTTGGAAGGCTTGTGCAGCGTGATCGGCTGCTGCAGGTCGTTGGCACCCATCAGTTGAACTCCAGAATGATTTGATCAACGGCGAGCGACTCGCCCTTGTTGGCCGACACCTTGCCGACCACGCCGTCCTGCGTGGCGAACAGCACGTTTTCCATTTTCATGGCCTCGATGACGGCCAGCTTCTCGCCCGCACGCACCTGCTGGCCCGGCTGCACCGACACCTCGACCAGGAGGCCCGGCATCGGCGACATCAGGAACTTGCTCAGGTCCGGCGGGGCCTTGTAGGGCATCAGCTCGAGCAAACGCGCGCCCAGCGGCGACAGCACCATGGCGTCGATCTGCTTGCCGTCGTGCGACACACGCAGCGCCAGCGGGTTCCTGCCCGCGCCGCGCTCCACCTGCGCGGTGAATGGCCGATCGTTGACCATGCCCTGCACGCGAACGGCGCCGAGCGCAAAGCCGCTGTCGATCTTGTAGCTCTTGTCACCCACGGCAACGGCGCTGGCGCCGGTCTTGCCATGAAAGTCGGTCACCGAGACCGGATGGTGCACATGCTTGCCTTCCGACCCCAGCTCCACCACGACGAACTGCTCGCCAACCTTCACGCCATGGCCTTCGAGCTGGCCGCTGATGCCCGAGGCGCGCGCGCGGTAGCGCCGATGCACATAGGCCGCCAGCGCGACGAGGAAAGCCGGATCGGCGTGCGGCACGTCTTCCGCATGGAAGCCCTTGCCGTAGTGCTCGGCGATGAAACCGGTGTTGAAATCGCCCGCCACGAACTTCGGATGCGCGAGCAGCGCCGCCTGGAACGGGATGTTGCTGCTGATGCCCCGGATCACGAAGCCGTTGAGCGCCTCGCGCATGCGTGCGATCGCATGCTGCCGGTCCTTGCCGTGCACGATGAGCTTGGCGATCATCGAGTCGTAGTACATCGGGATCTCGCCGCCGTCATACACGCCGGTGTCCACGCGAACGCCGTTCAGGTGTTCGGTATCGGCCGCGAACATGGTCTCGGCCGGGGGCTGGAACTTCACGAGCCGGCCGGTGGAGGGCAGGAAGTTTCGGAACGGATCCTCGGCATTGATGCGGCACTCGATGGCCCAGCCGTTGCGCTTCACCTCGGCCTGCGTGAGCGGCAGCTCTTCGCCCGCCGCGACCCGGATCATCAGTTCGACTAGGTCGAGTCCGGTGATGCACTCGGTCACCGGATGCTCCACCTGCAGCCGCGTATTCATCTCCAGGAAATAGAAGCTCTGGTCTTTGCCGACCACGAACTCCACGGTGCCCGCGCTCTGGTACTTCACGGCCTTTGCCAATTGCACCGCCTGCTCGCCCATGGCCTTGCGGGTTTCGTCGCTGATGAAGGGCGACGGCGCCTCCTCGATCACCTTCTGGTGGCGTCGCTGGATCGAGCATTCGCGCTCGTTCAGGTAGATGACGTTGCCGTGCGAATCGCCCAGCACCTGGATCTCGATGTGGCGCGGCTCTTCGACGAACTTCTCGATGAACACGCGGTCGTCGCCGAAGCTGTTGCGCGCCTCGTTGCGACACGACGTGAAGCCTTCGAAGGCCTCCTTGTCGTTGTAGGCCACCCGCAGGCCCTTGCCACCGCCGCCGGCCGAGGCCTTGATCATCACCGGGTAGCCGATGTCCTTGGCGATCTCGACCGCACGCTCGGCCGTCTCGATCGCGTCGTTCCATCCAGGAATGGTGTTGACCTTGGCCTCGTTCGCGAGCTTCTTCGAGGCAATCTTGTCGCCCATAGCCGCGATCGAATAGTGCTTGGGCCCGATGAAGGCAATGCCCTCTTCCTCGACCTTGCGCGCGAACGCTTCGTTCTCGGACAGGAAACCGTAGCCCGGATGCACGGCCTCCGCGCCGGTCTGCTTGCAGGCCGCGATGATGCGGTCGGCCTGCAGGTAGCTCTCGCGGCTTGGCGCGGCGCCGATGTGCACCGCTTCGTCCGCCAGCTCGACGTGGCGCGCTTCCTTGTCGGCGTCGGAATAGACGGCGACCGTGAGGATGCCCATCTTCTTCGCGGTCTGGATGACGCGGCAGGCGATTTCACCGCGATTGGCGATCAGTATTTTCTTGAACATGCTGAATCCGTTTTCTTGCTGACCGCCTCAGCGGTTGATGAACATCGAGTAGACCGGCGGCGCCTTCGAACGATCGACAAACACATACGCGATGCCGTCGGAACAGAAGTTCGCTACTTCGGCAGAGTCGCCGTCGGGCAGCTCGAGCCAGTTGTCGATCTGCAGTAATAGGCGTCCCGCGGGCATCCTCTGTGCTCCATTGGCCGTCCAGTAGGGCACGCCACCGCTCTTCGTACACCAGGGGCTTGCCCAGTCGTGAGGATGTGCGACTTCGCCGGGCAGGTCGAAGTAGGCTTCGTAGTCGTAGAACGCCTCCTCCGATTCGGCCGGAACGCCGTCGTCGTCCGCGCGCCATCCGGCGATGCCGATCTCGCGCAGCAGTGCGGGCGGTCCGTCGGCACCGTCCGAAGGCAGCGCGCTCGGCACCGAACCCAGGTCGGCGCGCTGCACCACGAATGCGGCGTTGGCGCCGGCGCCATGCTCCCAGAAGCTGCAGATGCTGTCCCACTCGCACTTGAACAGGAACAGCACCTCGCCGCTCGCAAGCGGCAGTGCCTCGCCGTCGGCGGGCAACTGCGCAAGGTGGCTCATTGCACGGTTGCATTCGCGGCAAACCGGCCAAAGGCGCGAAGGGAGTCCCCACGGCAGCCCGCCGATCTTGGGGACGAGCCCGGGTTCCGCTACGTTCCGGAACTGGGGGTAGTAGCTTCGCATATGAATCAGAGCGGAATGTTCCCGTGCTTGCGCCACGGGTTCTCGAGCTTCTTCTCGCGCAGCATCACGAGCGATCGGCAGATGCGCTTGCGCGTCTCGTGCGGCAGGATCACGTCGTCGATGTAGCCGCGCGCGCTCGCCACGTACGGGTTGGCAAAGCGGGCCTTGTATTCGGCTTCGCGGGCGGCGAGCTTCTCGGGGTCGTTCTTATCTTCGCGGAAGATGATTTCGACCGCGCCCTTCGCGCCCATCACCGCGATTTCGGCGCGTGGCCAGGCGAGGTTGACGTCGCCGCGAAGGTGCTTGGAAGCCATCACGTCGTACGCGCCGCCATAAGCCTTGCGCGTGATGACGGTGATCTTCGGCACCGTGCACTCCGCATACGCGTAGAGCAGCTTGGCCCCGTGCTTGATGATGCCGCCGTACTCCTGCCCCGTGCCGGGCATGAAGCCGGGCACGTCGACGAAGGTGACGACCGGAATGTTGAAGGCATCGCAAAAGCGCACAAATCGCGCGGCCTTGATGCTGCTCTTGATGTCCAGGCAGCCTGCGAGCACCAGCGGCTGGTTGGCGACGATGCCGATGGTCTGGCCTTCCATGCGGGCAAAGCCGATCACGATGTTCTTCGCGTAGTCGGGCTGCAGCTCGAAGAAATCCCCGTCGTCCACCACCTTGAGGATCAGCTCCTTGATGTCGTAGGGCTTGTTGGGGTTATCGGGCACCAGCGTGTCGAGCGAATAATCGGGCCGGTCGGCCGGGTCGCCCTGGCCGTTGTTGCCCAGGCGCACCGGCGGCTTCTCGCGGTTGTTGAGCGGAAGGTAGTTGTAAAGGCGGCGCAGCATCATCAGCGCCTCGACGTCGTTCTCGAACGCCATGTCGGCCACGCCGCTGCGCGTGGTGTGGGTGACGGCGCCGCCAAGCTCTTCAGCCGTCACGCTCTCGTGCGTCACGGTCTTCACCACGTCGGGGCCGGTGACGAACATGTAGCTGGAATCCTTCACCATGAAGATGAAGTCAGTCATGGCCGGCGAATACACCGCGCCGCCCGCGCACGGGCCCATGATCATGCTGATCTGCGGCACCACGCCGCTGGCCATCACGTTGCGCTGGAACACGTCGGCGTAGCCGCCGAGCGAGGCCACGCCTTCCTGGATGCGCGCGCCGCCCGAGTCATTGAGGCCGATGACCGGTGCGCCGACCTTCATCGCCTGGTCCATCACCTTGCAGATCTTCTCTGCATGCGCTTCGCTGAGCGCGCCGCCGAAGACGGTGAAATCCTGGCTGTACACGAACACGAGGCGGCCGTTGATCATGCCGTAGCCGGTGACCACGCCGTCGCCCGGAATCTTCTGCTCGGCCATGCCGAAATCCACCGAGCGGTGCTCGACGAACATGTCCCATTCTTCGAAGGTGTTGTCGTCCAGCAGCAGCTCGATGCGCTCGCGCGCGGTGAGCTTGCCCTTGGCGTGCTGCGCATTGATGCGCTTCTGCCCGCCGCCGAGGCGCGCCTGCGCGCGCCGCTTTTCGAGTTGTTCGATCAGTTCTTGCATGGTGTGCTTCCGAAGCTGTGGTCTTGAATTGTGTGGGCCGTCAGGGCCTGGCGGTGATGGCCGCCGCCGCAAGCAGCTGGCGTGCCGCCGTCGATGCGGGCAGCGCGCCTTGCGCCACCTGCTGCGTGAGTTGGGGCAGCAGTTCGCGCACTTGCGCATGCTGCCTGAACGCCTGCTTGAGGCCGGCGTCGATGCGTTCCCACATCCACGCGGTGGCCTGTTTTTCTCGCCGCTTGGCAAGCTTGCCGTTGGCGGTCTGCAGTTGCCTGAACTGCGTGACGGCATCCCAGAAGGCATCGACGCCGGTGCCGGCCAGCGCGCTGAGCTGCAGCACCTTGGGCAGCCAGAAGCGCACCTCCACGCCGCTGTGCGCGTCATGCACCGCATGCGCATGGTCCGGGTTGCCCTGGTGGCCAAAGAGGCGCAGCGCAGAGGTGATCTGTGCCTGTGCGCGCGTGGCGGCATCCTTGTCGATGTCGGCCTTGTTGATGACGACGAGGTCGGCCAGTTCCATCACGCCCTTCTTGATGGCCTGCAGATCATCGCCCGCATTGGGCAGCTGCATCAGCACGAACATGTCGGTCATGCCGGCCACGGCGGTTTCGCTCTGGCCCACGCCCACGGTTTCGACGATCACGATGTCGTAGCCCGCGGCTTCGCACACCAGCATGGCTTCGCGCGTCTTCTCGGCCACGCCGCCGAGCGTGCCGCTCGACGGGCTGGGCCGTATGTAAGCGCGTTCGTGCACCGAAAGCCGCTCCATGCGCGTCTTGTCGCCGAGGATGGAGCCGCCCGACACGGTGGACGATGGGTCGATGGTGAGCACGGCCACGCGGTGGCCCTTGCCGATCAGCAGCAGGCCCAGCGTTTCAATGAAGGTCGATTTGCCGACGCCAGGCACACCCGAGATGCCCAGCCGAAAGGAGTTGCCGGTGCGCGGCAGCAGCGCGGTAAGCAGCGCGTCGGCCTTCTCCCGATGGTCGGTACGGGTGGATTCGAGCAGTGTGATCGCCTTGGCGATGGCGCGGCGCTGCACCATGCCGTCCGGTTCGGCGATCGCGCGTTCGAGCGCCTCCGCCGACCTCAGCACGCCCCCTCCGACGACGCGCGCCAGCGGTAGTGCAGGTCGACGCCCTCCTCGCCTTCGAGCACGAAGCCGTGCCGCAGATAAAAGCGGTTGGCGTCGCTCTGCACGAGGGCAGTGAGCTTGATGTCCAGCTGCTGTTCGCGCGCCTGCGCCTTGGCCCACTCCAGCACCCATTCGCCGATGCCCAGGCCCTGGAAGCCGGTGCGCAGGTAGAGATGGTCGAGCCGAAGGGCATCTGTGCCCTCGGGCTTGAGCGTGACGAAGCCGATGCGCCCGGTGCCGTCGAGCACGATGTGGTGCATGAAGGGCACGACAAAGCCGGCGGTCAGCCGCTCGCGCGAGCGCTCAGGGTCGAAGCGCCCGACACGCTCCAGGCTTGGGCGCATCGCGTCGATGCGCAGGGCCAGCATGGCCTCGAAATCGCTGGAATCCACCGGCTGCAGCGACAGCCGCGACAAGAGATCGCCCACGTCGCTGCTCAGGCCGAGACCGCCGCGCGAATCTGTTCCAGCACGTCCTTGGCGCTGGCGGGGATCGGCGTGCCCGGGCCATAGATGCCCTTGACGCCGGCTTCATACAGAAAGTCGTAGTCCTGCCGCGGAATCACGCCGCCGACGAACACGATGATGTCGTCCGCGCCCTGCTTCTTGAGTTCGTCGATGATGGCGGGCACAAGAGTCTTATGGCCGGCCGCGAGCGTGCTCACGCCGACGGCATGCACGTCGTTCTCGATGGCCTGGCGCGCGCACTCCTCAGGCGTCTGGAACAGCGGCCCCATGTCCACATCGAAGCCCAGGTCGGCAAAGGCCGTGGCCACCACCTTGGCGCCGCGGTCGTGCCCGTCCTGCCCCAGTTTGGAGATCATCACGCGCGGGCGCCGGCCCTGCTCTTCAGCAAAGGCGTTGATCTCGGTCTTGAGGGCTTCCCAGCCTTCGGCGGAGTCGTAGGCAGCAGCGTACACACCGGTCACCTTTTGCGTGTCGGCCCGATGGCGGCCGAATGATTTTTCGAGCGCGTCGGAAATTTCTCCCACCGTGGCGCGCAGGCGTACCGCATCGATGCTGAGCGCGAGCAGGTTGCCGGTGCCGTTCTCGGCGGCGTCGGTGAGCGCATCGAGCGCGGCCTGCACCTTGGCCGTGTCGCGCGAGGCGCGGATCTTCTGCAGCCGCACCACCTGCTGCTCGCGCACCTTCACGTTGTCGATGGAAAGGCTGTCAATCGCATCTTCGGTCTTGAGCTTGTACTTGTTGACGCCGACGATCACGTCCTTGCCCGAGTCGATGCGCGCCTGCTTCTCGGCCGCGGCCGCTTCGATCTTGAGCTTGGCCCAGCCGCTGTCGACCGCCTTGGTCATGCCGCCCATGGCCTCGACCTCTTCAATGATGGCCCAGGCCGCATCGGCCATGTCCTGCGTTAGCTTTTCCATCATGTAGCTGCCGGCCCACGGGTCGACCACGTTCGTGATGTGCGTTTCTTCCTGGATGATGAGCTGCGTGTTGCGCGCGATGCGCGAACTGAACTCGGTGGGGAGCGCAATGGCTTCGTCGAGCGCATTGGTGTGCAGGCTCTGCGTGCCGCCGAACACCGCGGCCATGGCCTCGATGGTGGTGCGCACGATGTTGTTGTACGGGTCTTGCTCGGTGAGCGACCAGCCCGAGGTCTGGCAGTGCGTGCGCAGCATCAGGCTCTTGGGGTTCTTGGGGTTGAACTCCTTCATGATGCGGCACCACAGGAGGCGCGCGGCGCGCATCTTGGCCACTTCCAGGTAGAAGTTCATGCCGATGGCCCAGAAGAAGCTCAGCCGCCCGGCAAAGCCGTCGACGTCCAGGCCCTTGGCCAGCGCGGTCTTCACGTATTCCTTGCCGTCGGCCAGCGTGAAGGCCAGTTCCAGCGCCTGGTTGGCGCCGGCTTCCTGCATGTGATAGCCGCTGATCGAGATCGAGTTGAACTTGGGCATCTGCTGCGCCGTGTACTCGATGATGTCGCCGATGATCCGCATGCTCGGCGCGGGCGGAAAGATGTAGGTGTTGCGGACCATGAACTCCTTGAGGATGTCGTTCTGGATGGTTCCGCTCAGCTGGTCCTGCGCCACGCCCTGCTCTTCCGCTGCAACCACGTAGCCCGCCAGCACCGGCAGCACGGCGCCGTTCATCGTCATGGACACAGAGACCTTGTCCAGGGGGATCTGGTCGAAAAGGATCTTCATGTCCTCCACCGAATCGATCGCCACGCCGGCCTTGCCCACGTCTCCCGTGACGCGTGGATGGTCGCTGTCGTATCCGCGGTGCGTGGCCAGGTCGAAAGCCACGCTCACACCCTGCCCGCCCGCGGCCAGCGCCTTGCGGTAGAAGGCGTTCGATTCCTCGGCGGTCGAGAATCCGGCGTACTGGCGGATGGTCCACGGCCGCACCGCGTACATGGTGGCCTGGGGCCCGCGCAGGTAGGGCTCGAAGCCGGGGAGCGTGTCGGTGTACCTGAGGCCCTGCAGATCGGCGGCGGTATAGAGCGGCTTGACCGTGATGCCGTCCGGCGTGATCCAGTTGAGTGCGTTCACGTCGCCGCCCGGCGCCGATTTGGCCGCGGCCTTGGCCCAGTCAGCGAGGGTGGCGGGCTTGAAGGTGGGTTCGGGTGTGCTGCTCATGAGGGGCCGTTTTGCAGTGTCTTGCAGGGTAATCGCTAAATTCGCCTGCAGGAATTTGCAAGCCGCAGCGAGTCTAACCGATCCATAATTATTAATTCAAACCCAATTTTGCGGTACAGTCCGCCCCATGTCCGCCCTTACCCTCACCCCGCGCGCCCTCTATGAAGAGGTGGCCGAGCTGCTGCGCCAACGGATCTTCCGCCGCGAGCTCGAGCCGGGCAGCTGGATCGACGAGCTGAAGCTGGCCGAGGAATACGGCATCAGCCGCACGCCCCTGCGCGAGGCGCTGAAGGTGCTGGCCGCCGAGGGCCTGGTGACGATGAAGGTGCGGCGCGGCGCCTATGTGACTGAAGTGTCGGAACAGGACCTGGCGGACGTGTACCACCTGCTCTCGCTGCTGGAAAGCGACGCGGCCGGCGTGGTGGCCGAGCGCGCCACCGACGCCCAGCGCGAGGAACTGAAGGCGCTGCACGCCGAACTGGAGGCCGCCGCGGCCCCCGGCAAGGAAAACCGGGAACACTTCTTCGCCGTGAACGAGCGCTTCCACATGCGGCTATTGGCCATTGCCAACAACAAATGGCGCGACCAGATGGTGGCCGACCTCCGCAAGGTGATGAAGCTCAACCGGCACAACTCGCTGCTCAAGGAAGGGCGGATTGCCGAATCGCTCGCGGAGCACCGCGCGATGATGGCGGCGATCGAGGCGCGCGATGCCGCAGCGGCAATGGCACGCATGCGCGAGCATTTCACGAACGGCTTGCAAGCCGCCGTCTAGCTCGCCCTGCAGACCGCGCGCACTGCGCCGACCCTCACTCCGGGCTCACGGTTCCGGTTTCGGCCGAGATGCGCCGGGCCACTTCCAATAGGCGGGGCGCCACTTGCGTCAGCATCATCTCCTTCGGCAGCAGGTAGGCGGGGCCCCCACAGCTCACGCCGTAGTGCTCGCCATGCGGGCCTTTCAGCGCAAAGCCGAGGGCGTGGATGTGCGGATGCCATTCACCGAACGAGCTGCAGTAGCCCATCCGGCCGTACTCGTCGATTCCGGCCATGAGGCGCGGTTCGATCGACGGCCACTCCTCGCCGCTTTCCTCGCGGATGCGCTCCAGCAGCGCGGCCTGCTCGGCGCCCGGCAGCGCTGCAAGACAGGCACGGCCGGCGGCCGAGGTGACGACGGTCAGGCGCGTTCCGACCTCCAGGCGCGAGCTGATCAGCGCCGAACGGGGGCGCAGCGAATCGATGACGAGCATCTCGAGCTCGTCGCGCACCGCCACATGGACACTCGCGCCCGCAAACTCCGACAACTCCGCCAGGTGAGGCCTTGCAACCGACCGGAGGTCGAACTGACGTAGATAGCGGCTGCTCATGTCGAGCAGCGCCGGGCCCAGGCTGAAGCGCTCGCTGTCGGCCGCTTGCCGCAAGTACCCCGCGCCCACCAGCGTAGCCGTGAGGCGCGAAACCGTGGCCTTGGGAATGCCCGTGCTGTCCGCCAGTTCGCGGTTGCTCACCGGGCCGGTCGCCATGCCGATCACCTTGAGCAGGGCCAGGCCCCGGCCGAGCGCCGTGACTTCTTCCTTGCTCCCAAGCGCATCAGTCATGAATCGAAAACCCCTGTTGTCAGCGTTTCTTCATTCTTCAGCAGAAAAATTCAAGAACTACGGGCCCCCACGAATCATTATCATTTTGGAACACTTCGTGTTGCTAAATAGCAAAAGACCCTTCGGGGCGCCCTGCCACTGGCCGGATCCGGCGGGCACAGGAGGTGAGGCGGTCAGGCGGCCTGCGCCGCGGGCTCGTGTGCCAGTGTCATCACCTCGTGCGGCGGGTGCGACTTGAGCCGATGGTCGCTCCAGACCTGGCGCCAGCGGCGGGCGCCCGGCAGTCCGTTGCGCAACCCCAGCATGTGCCGGGCGATGGACGACCACTGCGTGCCATGCTCGGCGGCTTCGCGAACCATGTAGTCGCACATCAGCGATTCGACGTCTTCACGCGTGAGCGGCTGCGGCGCGGCGCCGTAGAACTCGGCGTCCCATTCCGAAAGCCACCAGGGGTTGTGGTATGCCTCCCGCCCGACCATGACGCCGTCGAGTAGCCGCAGGTGCTCGTGCACCTGCGCGTTGGCAGAAATGCCGCCGTTGATCGAAAAGGCCAGCGCCGGAAAGTCGTGCTTCAGCCGATGCACGAGCTCGTACCGCAGCGGCGGAATTTCGCGGTTCTGCTTCGGGCTGAGCCCCTGCAGCCAGGCGTTGCGCGCATGGACGATGAAAGTGCCGCAGCCCGCCTCGCTCACCGCTCCGACGAAGTCGCGCACGAAGTCGTAGCTTTCGATCTTGTCGATGCCGATGCGGTGCTTGACCGTGACCGGCAGGCTCGTCACGTCGACCATCGCTTTTACGCAGTCGGCCACCAGGGCCGGCTCGGCCATCAGGCAAGCGCCGAAAGCCCCGCGCTGCACGCGCTCGCTCGGGCAGCCGCAGTTCAGGTTGATCTCGTCGTAGCCCCACTCTTCTCCCAGCCTGGCGCAGTGGGCCAGGTCCGCCGGCTCGCTGCCGCCCAGCTGCAGGGCCACCGCGTGCTCTTCGGCGTTGAAGCGCAGGTGCCGCGGCACGTCGCCGTGGATCAGCGCGCCGGTGGTCACCATCTCGGTATAGAGCAGCGCATGGCGCGACATGAGGCGGTGGAAGTACCGGCAGTGACGGTCGGTCCAGTCCATCATTGGGGCGACGGACAGGCGCATGGTGCTATGTGGTTGATTTAGTTCGGGTTTTTCGATCATCGAGCGTGTCCGCTTCGGGGGCCATGTGCAGACTTCCGTGCACATGGCGGAAAGGCTGTGGGAATAATGAGTGCAAGATTGGACGGACATAGATTGCACCCATGGCCTCATTTTCTCAGCTACCCAGCGGCAAGTGGCGCGTACAGGTAAGGCGCGGCGGCTTCTACCGGGCCGCGACCTTTCCCGTCAAGCGTGACGCCGAGGCCTGGGCGAAGACCATCGAGGGCCAAGCCCACCAAGTTGTTGCCAGCGGCTTCGCACGGCCGCCCAAAAGGCACAACCGTCGCTGACCTAGTCGACGCCTACACCAGCATGCACGCGAAGGAAGGTGGCCGCACGAAGACCGCCACGCTGGCGATGCTCAAGGACCGCATCGGCAAGGTCAAGCTGGCCGCCCTCTCCGCTCTGGTGCTGCGCGACTTCATCGACAAGCGCATGGCGGACGGTGCCGGCGGCGTCACGATCGCCGGGGACCTCTCGTTTCTGTCGGACGTGATGAAGTGGGGTAAACACGCGCGCCACCTCGACATCCCCGATCACTTGCCATTGGAAGCCCACGCCGGCCTCAAGCATCGGGGCTTGGACACGCGCAGCAAAGAGCGCGAGCGTGAGCCCACCGACGACGAACTGCAGCGGCTCTACGCGCTCTGGAAGGCCAACCCACGGCAGAAGATCGACATGGTGACGCTGTGCAAGTTCGCGCTGGCCACCGGCATGCGCCAAGGCGAGATCTGCCAGTTGCTTGCGGAGGACGCCGACCTCGAGCGAAAGACCGTGCCAATGCGCGACCGCAAGGACCCTCGCAACAAGATCGGCAACAACCAAGTGGTGCCACTTTTGCCCGACGCCCTAGCCATCATCAAGCCGCTGGTCGAGCACCGAAACGAAGGGTTTGTCTTCGGCGTGGCGGCGTCATCAGATTCGACCGCTTTCTCGCGAGCCTGCAAGGCGGTGAAGCCGCCGATCGTCGACCTGCATTTCCATGACCCGAGGCACCGCGCCACCGCGCAGTTCTTCAGGCAAGGACTCGACATTCCACGGGTGGCGCTGCTGACCGGACACAAGACGTGGGCCATGCTGCGTCTCCTCGAATAAAGAAGATATGACAACGCCCATGATCAAGTTCGATTCGCCACTCCGGATGCTGCCGCCAGGCCTAAGTCGGCGTCAAAGTCTTACTTTGGATGGCATTCGGCACGCCGCCGAGATTGCGACACTCGCAAACAAGCGTCTGATCCAGACGTTGACCGAAATCGCCTGCGCTGACTCTGATGCGCCCACAGCAGAGAGCGCGGAGAGAATTACCTCAGCCTACCTAGATGCATGGGCAATCGTTGATTCGATCGACCGGCTACGAACCCTCGCTCAGCTCTTGCCGGAGAGCGCCGAGAGCGCCGGCGGCATTGCAATCGAGAACTCCAAGTTAGATGGCGTTCGTAAGGTTCGTAATGTCTCAGATCACCTCGCACAGCGTGTCGATTACGTAATTGCGCACGGCACCCCGGCGCTCGGTCGTCTCGCGTGGATCACGATGACGGGACATCTCAAGGGTCTTTCTTGCATGTTGGTGCCGGGAACGCTCGCGCCCACACTCGAAGCGACGGCTGTAAGTCCAGAAGGGAAGATGTTCCGGCCGCCGACGGATCACATAAGGCTTGACGCAGGCGAGCATTCGGCATCACTGAGCGAAGCAATGGAAACCGGGCAAAGGATGGTCGAAGGCGTCGAACGTGGCTTACGGCAGGCCATTGAAGCCCATGGACTTGAAGGCAAATTTGTCGGAGCCGACATCATGGTACGAATGAAGATCGGCAAATAAGCACCGCGAAGCCTTGCCGCGCCTTTGCAGGGCAACGGCCAAGGCGCTACCAACCCCCTTGGCCGGCGCAGCCTGCTGCTACGTCTCCGGCGGTTGCTCGCAAAGGCCCGAAGCCCAAGCGGAATAACGTGGTGCCCGTCACGGGTGTCACGCGCAACAACTACGACGTGAAGAAAGAACTGCCGGCATGGAGAGAGGCAATGCTGACGGCGCTTGCAAGAATTTCCGGGTTGGTCAGCAAAGGGGAAATACCGGGCTTGGTAATCGGTCGCGCGGGCGTCCCTAACGATGACGGCCATCCCACAGGATGGCTCGATCTGGCCGGTCTTTTCGCAAATGATTTCGACCGCGCGGCTCAGATGGCCGATTTCATCGGAAATATCGCCCGCAAAAAGGCGGAGAAGCGGCCCTCGCGAGCGATCGTCTGATGCTAGTGTCCTGTCCCAGTAATTCGCCCGCAGAGCCGAGCGAGTTTTTCGAGGATTGAATCGGCGGTGGCGGTCCAGGTGAACGGCTTGCAGTTTTCGTTGTATTGGCTGACGAAGCCATCGATCTTG
>Ga0209675_1000156_pt1 | contig 88813 bp, 80 predicted proteins | sample AraplaCol_mLB_r2_2_FD_184280 | JGI IMG/M metagenome (GOLD analysis project Ga0209675, IMG submission 184280) | Arabidopsis root microbial communities from North Carolina, USA - plate scrape MF_Col_mLB_r2 (SPAdes) (version 3) | ecosystem: Host-associated > Plants > Roots > Endosphere | place...
CGATATGAAGATGAAACTGTTTGCAGCTGCCGTTGCCGCTCTGGCCGCCGGCGGTGCCTATGCCCAGTCGAGCGTGACCCTGTACGGTGTGGTTGACGCTGGCGTTGAGTACGCTAACCACCAGCCGGGCGTGACCGGTAGCCACGACGTAGTGCGCCTGACCTCGGGCAACATGTCCGGCAGCCGTTGGGGCCTGCGCGGCGTGGAAGACCTGGGCGGTGGCCTGAAGGGCGTCTTCGTGCTGGAAAGCGGTTTCAACCTTGACACCGGCACGTCGGGCCAAGGTGGCCGTCTGTTCGGTCGTCAAGCTTTCGTGGGTCTGCAAAGCCAGTACGGCACGCTGAGCCTGGGTCGTCATCAGACGCCGTTCTATGACTTCGGTCTGGCCTTCGATCCGATGGCCATTTCGTCGAACTACTCGATCACCGCTCAAGACTCGGCTTTCGCCAGCCGTGCTGACAACTCGATCAAGTACACCGGCACGTTCGGTGGCCTGACCGCCTCGCTGCTGTACAGCACCGGCGCCAACACCGTTGGTACGGCCAATGCCTACCAAGGTGTCTCGGGTGAAGTTCCGGGTTCGTACAAGACCGGCCGTGAGTACAGCGCCAGCCTGATTTACAACGGCGGCCCGTTCTCGATCGGCGCGGTCTTCGACGAAACGAACCTGGGCAACCCGGCTGTGGTCGGCGTGAACACCGCCAGCGCCAAGGTTCAGCGCGCTTCGGTCGCAGGTACGTACGCCTTCGGTCCGGCCAAGATCTTCGGTGGCTACCGTTACGCTCACGCCCTGCAAGGCGCGATCCTGCCGGGTTCGATCCCGGCCGGTGGCTCCACCGCTGGTGGTTCGGCTGTGAACGTGTCGAATCTGTACTGGCTGGGTGCTGGCTACCAGCTGACGCCGGCTCTGTCGCTGACGGGCGCCGCTTACTACCAAGACTTCCGCAACACCAAGGCTGATCCGTGGTCGTTCGTGGTGTCGACGGACTACGCCTTCTCGAAGCGCACCGACGCGTACTTCAACGTGTCGTACGCCAAGAACAAGGACGGCTCGACCCTGGGCGTTTCCTCGATCGGCCCGGGCTCGATCAACAGCACTGGCTTCGGTACGACCCAAGGTTCGTACAACCAGTTCGGCGCTGTGGTTGGTGTTCGCCACAAGTTCTAATTTGACGCGGGTGTAAGCCCGCTTCAGATTCGGCTTGATCAAAACGCCGGCATCCGCAAGGATGCCGGCGTTTTGTTATTGGTGTGACGCATAGGGCCGCGCGTCACGGCTCTCGCCTTCCGTACTGGTCCCTGGCTGGCGAGGATGAAATGCGGAGTGGGCCGAAATGGTGACGCGGGACGCCTCGCATCACAAGGGACGCGCTCGGCGTCAGCCGTGGCTGATCGTTCCCGATGGCATTTGTACAGCATTGGGCGGGAGGGAAGATCCGCGCGCAATTCGGTCTCGTGTTGCGTTCCTGTCCTGCGCCGTTGTCGCAGGCCTCCTTCCAGAGGGTGCACAGCTGGTGCGAGGCGAGATCGATTGCCGCGACCGTGGTCGCATCATCGGTTCGCAGCCCATATTGCAGGTCGTATCAATTACCGGCAGGCACCTGCCAGAATACAAAAAAGCCCCGGCCATCACTGGCAGGGGCTTTTGCAATGAAGCTGTAACGCTATGGTTCGGCTGACCGTCAGCCAGCCGAAGGGCGGCTGCGAAGCCGCCTGCAAACCATCACTCTTCCTCGTCCAGCGGCATGGCGCGGCGCGGCGGAGGCGGGCGCTTGCCGATCATCACGGCGAGTTCGGCAGGCTTGCCGCGGCGAATGACCTTCATCTTCACTTCGGCGCCGGGCTTGAGCTGGGCGATGGCATTGAGTAGCGCCGTCGTATCGGAAATCACCTGGTTGTCGACCGATACCAGTACGTCGCCGGGCTTCACGCCGGCCTTGTCGGCCGGGCCGCCCTGGACCACTGCGGCGATCAGCGCGCCTTCCTTCGCGTCCAGGCCAAACGACTCGGCGATCTCCGGGGTCAGGTCCTGGGGCTCCACGCCTATCCAGCCGCGCGTCACGCTGCCGGTCGAAATGATCGACTCCATCACCTGCTTGGCCGTCGAGACGGGGATAGCGAAACCGATACCCAGCGAACCGCCGGAGCGCGAATAGATGGCAGTGTTGATGCCCAGCAGGTTGCCCTGGGCATCCACCAGCGCGCCGCCCGAGTTGCCGGGGTTGATCGCCGCGTCGGTCTGGATGAAGTTCTCGAACGTATTGATGCCCAGGTGGCTGCGTCCCAGCGCCGAGACGATACCCATCGTCACCGTCTGGCCCACGCCGAACGGATTGCCGATGGCCAGCACCACATCGCCCACCTTCACGTTCTCGATGCGCCCCAACGTAATGGCTGGCAAATCCTTGAGCGTGATCTTGAGGACGGCCAGATCGGTCTCGGGATCGGAGCCAACGACCTTGGCGTTGGCCTTGCGGCCGTCGGTCAGCGCCACCTCGATTTCATCGGCGCCATCCACCACATGGTGGTTGGTTAGAATGTAACCCTCGGCGCTGACGATCACGCCCGAACCCAGGCTGGACACGGGCTCCTGGCGTTCCGGCAGCCGGTCGCCAAAGAAGAACCGGAACCACGGATCTTCCGCCTGCGGATTGGGCGACCGTTTCGTGCCGTTCTTGCTGGTGAAAATGTTGACCACCGCGGGCATGGCTTCCTTGGCGGCATCGCTATAGGAACCCTGGGCTGCGGAGCCAGCCACGCTTGGCACGACTTCTTTCAGTGCCACGATAGGCGACCCCGACTGCACGGCCACCCGACCGCGTTGCAGCCACTCGGGTTTGAGCGTGGCTATCACAAACCACACGGCCAGCACGACCGTGACGGCCTGAGCAAAGAACAGCCAGAATCGGCGCAACATATCGGAGTTTTGACCAGAAAATGAAAACCAAAGAGCTGGAATTGTACTTGAACGACCTGCTGGAAGTTTCCCGCTTCAAGGACTATTGCCCGAATGGGCTCCAAGTGCAAGGTCGCCCGGAAGTCACCCACGTCGTCACTGGCGTCACCGCGAGCCTGGCGCTGATCGACGCGGCCATCGAAGCCGGCGCCGACGCGATCCTGGTGCATCACGGCTACTTCTGGAAGAACGAAGATGCACGTGTCATCGGTCAAAAACACGCAAGATTGAAGAAACTGCTGGCGGCCGACATCAACCTGTTGGCGTTCCACCTGCCGCTGGACAATCACGCGGAACTGGGCAACAACGCGCAACTGGGGCTGCAACTGGGCATCGCACCCAACGGTCGTTTCAGCGACGACCAACTCGGCTGGACGGGCACGTTGCCACAGCCGATGCCGCTGCACGCTTTCGCCGCCCACGTGGGTGGCGTGCTCGATCGCGAACCGCTCACCCTTGGCGATCCGGATCAGATGGTTCGCAGCGTGGGCTGGTGTACCGGCGGCGCGCAGGGGTATTTCGGGGCAGCCGTCGCGGCGGGCGTCGATGTTTACCTGAGCGGGGAAGTGTCCGAGCCCACCACGCATCTGGCGCGAGAGAGCGGGGTAGCCTATATCGCGGCGGGCCACCACGCCACGGAGCGATATGGCATCCGGGCCGTGGGCGAACATCTGGCGCAACGCTTCGACCTGCGCCACACCTTCATCGATATTCCGAACCCGGTCTGAGCAGCCAGGCCCGGAATTTTCAGCCAACCAGATCCGGCGCGATCAGGCGCGCGGGGCCTTCAGGCTGTCGCGAATTTCGCGCAGCAGCTTGATGTCCTCGGGCGTTTCGGCCGGCTTCGGGGCTTCCTGCTCCTTCTCGCGCATCTTGTTGAACGCCCGGACCATCAGGAAAATGATGAACGCGAGGATGACAAAGTTGACCACAATGGTCAGGAAATTGCCGTAGGCGAACACCGGCACGCCGGCCTTCTTCAATGCGTCGAGGGTGTGCGGCACACCCGGCGGCGGCTCGGCCAGCATGATGAACATGTTGGAAAAATCGAGCTTGCCCAGGACGCGGCCCACCAGCGGCATGATCAGGTCGTTGACGACAGAATCGACGATCTTCCCGAACGCAGCGCCGATGATCACACCCACAGCCAGATCGATCACGTTGCCGCGCATCGCGAAAGTTCGAAACTCGCTCATCATTCCCATCGGTTTTTCTCCAATTTGTTGTTCCAGATTAACGTTTGTATTTGACAAAGCCTGCATCATCGCAACCTCGAGTGCAAGTCTGGATGCCGCATTAGAACGCTCTGCGCTGCGATCCCACATCCGATCCCATGAACGATTATCGGCGCCACGGCTATCAGTAGTTCGCCTATCGTCGCCAGATGTGCCTCAGGTATAATTTTTTGTTGACGCAGGATTCAATTGATGACATCCCCTGGGGTTTGGAATGAGTGACCAGCAAGACGTGAAGAACGTAGACAAAGGTCGCCGCAATTGGTTGATCGCGACATCTGTCGCGGGCGGCGTAGGAGGCGTTGCAGTAGCAGTACCGTTCGTCAGCACCTTTGCACCGTCGGAAAAGGCCAAGGCCGCCGGGGCGCCCGTCGAAGCCGACGTGGGCGGCCTGAAACCCGGCGAAATGATGACGGTTGAATGGCGCGGCAAACCGGTCTGGATCCTGCGCCGTACCCCCGAAATGCTTGCCTCGCTCAAGAAGACCGACGCAGAGGTTGCGGATCCCGGTTCGGACGTTCCCTTCACCATGAAGACGCCGGACTATTGCAAGAACGAGACCCGCTCGCGCGCCGAACACAAGGACCTGCTGGTCGTGGTCGGCATCTGCTCCCATCTTGGCTGTTCTCCCTCGGGCCCGTTCGCCTCTGGCGCCAACCCGCAGCTTGGCGCGGACCCCGGCTTCCTGTGCCCCTGCCACGGTTCCACCTTCGATCTCGCAGGCCGCGTGTTCAAGAACAAGCCTGCCCCGCAGAATCTTGACGTACCCCCGTACCAGTTCCTGTCCGACACCAAGATCGTGATCGGCAAGGACGAGAAAGGAGAAGCGTGATCATGGCGGCCGAAAAAGAAGTCAAGACTACCGGGCTGCTGGGCTGGATCGACGCCCGTTTCCCCGCAACCCAGCTTTGGGAAGACCACCTCTCCAAGTATTACGCACCGAAGAACTTCAACTTCTGGTACTTCTTCGGATCGCTGGCGCTGCTGGTGCTGGTCATCCAGATCGTCACCGGCATCTTCCTGGTGATGAACTACAAGCCGGACGGCACGCTCAACGCGGCCGGCATTCCCGTGGCGTTCGCCAGCGTGGAATTCATCATGCGCGAGGTCCCGTGGGGCTGGCTGGTGCGCTACATGCATTCCACGGGCGCCTCGGCGTTCTTCGTCGTGGTGTACCTGCACATGTTCCGAGGGCTGCTGTACGGCTCGTACCGCAAGCCGCGCGAGCTGGTCTGGATTTTCGGCTGCCTGATCTTCCTGTGCCTGATGGCCGAAGCGTTCATGGGCTACCTGCTGCCGTGGGGCCAGATGTCGTACTGGGGCGCGCAGGTGATCGTGAACCTGTTCTCGGCGATCCCGGTGATCGGCCAGGACCTGTCGCTGTTCATCCGTGGTGACTACGTGGTGAGCGATGCCACGCTGAACCGCTTCTTCTCGTTCCACGTCATTGCAGTGCCGCTGGTGCTGCTGGGCCTGGTGGTGGCGCACATCATCGCGCTGCACGAAGTGGGTTCGAACAACCCGGACGGCGTGGAAATCAAGGCCAAGAAGGACGAAAACGGCATCCCGCTGGACGGCATCCCGTTCCATCCGTACTACTCGGTGCACGATCTGCTGGGCGTGACCGGCTTCCTGATCATTTTCTCGGCCGTGATCTTCTTCTTCCCGGAGGTCGGCGGCTACTTCCTGGAAGCCAACAACTTCTTCCCGGCCGACCCGCTGAAGACGCCGCCGCACATCGCGCCGGTGTGGTACTTCACGCCGTTCTACTCGATGCTGCGCGCCACGACGTCGAACTTCCTGCCGATCCTGTGGCTGTTCTTCGCGGTCGTGCTGGGCATGGTGTTCCTGCGCACGAAGGATGCACGCATCCGCATCGGCTCGATCGCCGTGCTGGTGGTGCTGGCCGTGGGCTTCTACTTCATCGACGCCAAGTTCTGGGGCGTGCTGGTGATGGGCGGCTCGGTCATCGTGCTGTTCTTCATGCCCTGGCTCGACTGCTCGCCGGTCAAGTCCATCCGCTATCGTCCCGCTTTCCACAAGTCGATCCTGATCGTCTTCGTGGTGGTGTTCCTGGTCCTCGGCTACCTCGGCGTGCAACCGCCGTCGCCGGTGGGCGAGAAGGTGTCGCAGCTTGGTACGCTGCTGTACTTCGCCTTCTTCCTGACCATGCCGCTGTGGAGCCGTGCCGGCACGTTCAAGCCGGTGCCGGAGCGCGTCACGTTCCATCCGCACTAAGACGCTGCGCGACCCTACAAGAGGACAAGGACACAAGATGAAAAAGTTGCTTTCGATCTTCGCACTGGTCGGCGCATGCCTTGCCGCGCTGCCCGCGATGGCCTCAGAAGGCGGTTATCCGCTGGAACCGGCTCCGCTGGACACAAGCGACGTGTCGTCGCTGCAGCGTGGCGCCAAGCTGTTCGTCAACTACTGCCTGAACTGCCACGGCGCGTCGATGATGCGCTACAACCGGCTCAAGGACCTGGACCTGACGGACGACCAGATCCGCCAGAACCTGCTGTTCTCGGCCGACAAGGTTGGCGAAACGATGACGATCGCCATGCCCCCGAAGGATGCCAAGGCCTTCTTCGGCGCCATCCCGCCGGACCTGTCGGTCATCGCCCGCGCACGCGGCAACGACTGGCTCTACACCTACCTGCGCACTTTCTACCGCGACGACGCGCGTGCTACGGGCTGGAACAACCTGGTCTTCCCAAGCGTCGGCATGCCGCACGTGCTGTGGGAACTGCAGGGCCAGCGCGCTCCCAAGTACGCCGAGGTGGAAGAGCACGGCGAAAAGGTGCACAAGCTGGCCGGATGGGAGCAGATCACCCCGGGCAAGATGAGCACGCAGGAATACGATCAGGCCGTGGCTGACTTGGTGAATTACCTGAACTGGATGGCCGAACCGGCCCAAAGCCACCGCAAACGCCTGGGCGTCTGGGTGCTGCTGTTCCTGGGGGTGCTGACGGTGTTCGCCTGGCGCCTGAACGCCGCGTACTGGAAGGACGTTAAGTAAGCCCGCTGTGGCGCGAAGGCCGGCAGTTGTAACGAAATATGTAACAACGCAGGACTCGCCCCTGGAAGGGCCGGCGCGGAAGTTGCAGCAGTGCAGCACCGCGCCGGCCCTTTCGTTTTGCGCTATCCGGGCAGAAAGCGCTGCGAAAGACACCTGCCGGAGAGGTAGGCTATTTGTAACTAATTTGCTTTTCAATGGGCCGTTCTGACAGAATGTTTGCCCTGTCCAGACCTAGCACCGCCAAGTTCGTCAAATTTCCATAGATTTGGCGCACTTCACACCCAAGGAATTCAACCATGATGGTGTTGTATTCGGGTACCACTTGCCCGTTTTCCCAACGTTGCCGCCTCGTCCTGTTCGAAAAGGGCATGGACTTCGAGATCCGCGACGTTGACCTGTTCAACAAGCCGGAAGACATTTCGGTGATGAACCCGTACGGCCAGGTGCCGATCCTCGTCGAGCGCGACCTGATCCTGTACGAATCGAACATCATCAACGAGTACATCGACGAGCGGTTCCCGCACCCGCAGCTGATGCCGGCCGACCCGGTGCAGCGCGCGCGCGCCCGCCTGTTCCTGTTCAACTTCGAAAAGGAACTGTTCACCCACGTCTACGTGCTGGAGAACGAAAAGGGCAAGGCCGCCGAGAAGAACCACGAGCGTGCCCGCGCCGCCATCCGCGACCGCCTGACGCAGCTTGCGCCGATCTTCAGCAAGAACAAGTACATGCTGGGCGAAGAGTTCTCGATGCTCGACGTGGCCATCGCCCCGCTGCTGTGGCGCCTGGACCATTACGGCATCGAACTGTCGAAGAACGCCGCGCCGCTGCTGAAGTACGCGGAACGCATCTTCAGCCGCCCGGCCTACATCGAAGCACTGACCCCGTCTGAAAAGGTCATGCGTCGCTAAGACGGACCCGACGCCACCGCACAAGCGTAATGCCAGAAACTTCCACCAAGCCCTACCTGATCCGCGCCATTTACGAATGGTGTACCGATAACGGCTTCACGCCGTATATCGCAGTCTTTGTCGACGGCAACACCAACGTGCCGCGCGAGTTCGTAAAAAACAACGAAATCGTGCTGAACGTCAGCTTCGACGCGACCAGCGGCTTGGACATGGGCAACGAGTGGATTACCTTCAGCGCACGCTTCGGTGGCGTTTCGCGCAAGATCGACGTGCCCGTGGAAAACGTGCTGGCGATCTATGCGCGCGAAAATGGCCAGGGCATGGCATTCCCGGTGGAACGCAGCGTCCCCGAAACCCAGGCCGCCACGGAGCGCGAAAACAACCCGCCCCCGAAACTGGCCCCGGTAGACGCCGACACGCCGGCACCGGTCACGGCGGAAGAGGGCGCTGACGGCTCGGACGACGACCCGAACCCGCCGCCCGTACCCCGCATCGTCGGCAAGAAGCCGTCGCTGAAGGTGGTCAAATAAGCCATCGCCAAGACACACCGCATGCAGTAGAATCGCGGTCTGCACCAAACATGCCGGCTTAGCTCATCAGGTAGAGCAGTTGATTTGTAATCATCAGGTGGCGGGTTCGAGTCCTGCAGCCGGCACCAGTTTCATGTGAAAAAGCCACGCGAAAGCGTGGCTTTGCATTTCGCGCCTCGTGCCCGGCGCCGATCCTTCGGCCGCGGCCGCAGATCGTGGCAAGCACGACAGCAAGATACGCCGCGGGTCCCCAACCCCCGCGGCGGCGTCACCTCAACGGCGCCCCGTCAAGCCCCCACCGGCTTTCCCCCCACATGCCGCACCACTACCGTCGACGACCTTGACGGCAAATTGGCGTCCGGCCAGTTGCCGCCGGCCGCTCCCGTTCCCGTCGGATGCTGGATGTTCACGAAGAACGTGGTCAAGTCGGGCGTGTAGGCCAGCCCGGTGATCTCGCAGCCGACCGGTCCTACCAGCAGGCGTCGCACTTCGCGGGTTACCTGGTCGACGTAGTGCATCGAGTTGGCGCCGAAGATGCTGGTCGTGGATGAGCCCGTGCCGGCGTCGGTTTGTACCCACAGGCGGCCCTTCGGGTCCACGCGGATGCCGTCGGGGCTGCTGAAGGTGGCGCCGGTCATGTTGCCCTTCTGGTTGGCTGCCGCGATCGATGGGTCGCCGGCCAGCAGCAGGATTTCCCATTTGAATCTCGTTGCCAGTGGCGAGTCGCCGTCCTCGCGCCAGCGGATGATGTGTCCGTGGGGATTGTTGGCGCGCGGGTTGGCGGCGTCGGTCTGTACGCGGCCGCCGTTGTTGGTCAGGGTGCAGAAGATCGTCTTGTCGAGGCCCACGGTGATCCATTCCGGGCGGTCCATCAGCGTGGCGCCCACGACGCGGGCGGCCGTCTTGGTGTTGACGAGCACGTCGGCCTGGGTGTTGAAGTCGATCGGCGCAGGCGTGGGCGCGGTGGCAAATTGCGTCCAGTTGCCGGGGTCCGATGCGCCGGCCACGAGGCCATTCCTGCCCTGGGTCAGTTCGATCCACTCCCCCGATCCGTCGGCGTTGAACTTCGCGACGTACAGCGTGCCGTCGTCCAGCAGGCTCGCGTTGTTGAGCCGGTTGGTCGTGTCGAACGCGCTGGTCGGGATGAACTTGTAGATGCAGCCGGGCGTGCCGTCGTCGCCCATGTAGAAGGCCACGCGGTTGTTGGCATCGGCCATGAACGCGGTGTTTTCATGGTCGAAGCGGCCCATGGCGGTGCGCTTCACGGGCAGGCCGGCAATCTGTTGCAGCGGGTCGATTTCGACGATCCAGCCGTAGCCTGCTTCGGCTTGCGTAGGGTCCAGGTAGTTGTCGGTGGTTTCCTCGCAGGTCAGGTATGTACCCCACGGCGTATGGCCGCTGGAGCAGTTGTTGAGCGTGCCGATGACCACCGGGCCCACGGCGGCGGCAGCCGGGCCGGAGACGCGATAGGCCGTGTTGCCCGAGTAGCGTTTGTTGTATAGCGAGTTGCGCTTGACCTGCCATTTGTCGGCAACCAGCTCGATCTCGATGACCGATACGCCCACCGATGACAGTGCGATGCGCTTCTGCTCTGCGGTGGCCGTGGCCGGATTGTAGGACCCAGCCATCAGGATGGCCGCGTCGGGCGCTTCGTGATTGATCGCCAGCAGGCCGCCCTTCTGCGGGTCGACGCCGGGGATCTCGAAAAAGTGCATGCCGTCGTGGTTGCCTCCGGCCTGCTGCTCGGTTTCCATCGACGTCTGGAACGCACCCTTGTAGCCGGCCGCGCCCGCCGCCACGGGATCGCCGGCGGAGAACAGCACGTACGACTGGTAATCCTTGGCCACCGTCACCTGGTTGGCCGTGATCTTCGATGGCAGCGACTGGAAGTTGACGCTGTAGTCCAGCGGCTGCTGGCCGGGAGCCGGGGCGGGGGCGGGTGCCGGGGTGGGCGACGGCGCCGGTACGGCACCGTTGTCACCGTCGCCGCCGCACGCGGCCAGCAGTGTGCCGCCGCCGAATGCGGACAGCAGTGAAACGCCGAGGCTGCCCCGCAGCACGCGGCGGCGCGCCGGATTGGCGGCGACCAACTCTTCCAGCGTTTGACCCGGGACAGTCTTGTTGCCTTCGGCCTCGCGGCGCGGGGCGCGCAGCTTGTCGGTGATGTACGACATGTGTTCCTCCAGTATTTGCGGGGGGCCCCGCCGTGAATACGGTGCCGGCGGGGAATAGCCGCGGCCGATACTAGGGAACAAATGTGTCGGTTTAGTTACTGAATGACTGCTCATCCAGCCAATGGGTGCGCGTTGCAGGTCTGCGTTCGAGGGGTGCTTCAGTTTGCATGACCGCATCCGATAACGCTAAAGCTGGCAAGCCCCCGATGGGGATTGCGGAGTCCGGTGCAATGGCCGAGGCGGTCAACCTCAAGGCTATGGCGTCGGCGCCTGTCTCGCGCATAATCGGCGTCACGCCAGATCGACCCTTTCCAAAAAGGGCAAAACACAAGTGGTAGTTCTTGGTTGGGTACAACAGGAGAGGTCAAACATGCATAGCAAACTGGCAGGCTGCCGCCCGGTGCGACTGGCCCTGGCAAGTCTCGTCGCCACGCTGGCCGCTTGCGGCGGGGGCGGTGACGATAGTGGCGGATCGGTGTTGCGCGTGTCCGAGGCATCCACGCTTTCCACGCAGGCCGTCAGCAGCAGTGTCACGGCCAGCCCCACGCGCTGGATGCCGTCGCTCACCGACACGTGGCAGCTTCAGCTGCAAGGCACGATCAACACCAGCTACAACGTGGCGGTCTACGACATCGACCTCTTCGATACACCGCAAGCCACCATCAATGCGCTGAAGGCGCAGGGCAAGCGGGTGGTGTGCTATTTCTCCGCAGGCAGCAGCGAGGACTGGCGCCCCGACTACGCGAAGTTCAAGCCGGCTGACATGGGCAACGCACTCGATGGCTGGGCGGGCGAACGCTGGCTCGATACGCGCTCGGCCAACGTGCGCGCCATCATGCAGGCGCGCATGGACCTGGCCAAGTCCAAGGGCTGCGATGGAATCGATGCCGACAACGTCGACGGCTATACCAACAACCCCGGCCTGCCGCTCACGGCCGCCACGCAGCTTGACTACAACCGCTTCCTGGCCGATCAGGCGCATGCCCGGGGCCTGGCGATCGGCCTGAAGAACGCCGTCGCGCAGCTGAGCGACCTGGCGCCGTCGTTCGATTTCGCGGTGAACGAGCAGTGCTTCCAGTACAACGAGTGCAGCGGCTATTCGGCCTTCACCGTGCAGGGCAAGCCCGTGTTCAACGTCGAATACCAGTCGAAGTGGAAGGATGCCGCCACGCGGCAGAAGCTCTGTGCCAAGGCCCAGGCACTGAACCTCCGGACGCTGGTGCTGCCGCTCGCCTTGAACGACAAGTTCCGCTACAGCTGCGACTAAGGATCTGAAATTTAAAGAATCGACTACGAAGCGGTAGTCGGGGGACTCAGGGGCGGGCGGCTTCGCGGCTGTCCGCCTTTTCCATTTCCCGCCACGCCAGGAACAGGCGCGTATCGAATTCCAGCTGGTGATACTGCGGTTCCATATGCTCGCAGAGCCGGTAGAACGCCTTGTTGTGGTCCGATTCCTTCAGGTGCGCCAGTTCGTGCACCACGATCATCCGCAGGAATTCGGGGGGCGCCTCCTTGAATAGCGACGCCACGCGGATTTCCTTCTTCGCCTTCAGCTTGCCGCCCTGCACGCGCGAGATGGCCGTATGCAGGCCCAGCGCGTGCTGCGCGGTGTCGAGCCGCGCGTCGTAGCCCACCTTGTGCAGCGGCGGGGCGCTGCGCAGGTATTCCTGCTTGATCTCGGCCGTGTACTCGTAGAGCGCGCGGTCGGTCTGGACCGTGTGATGCCCGGGGTAGCGGCGCGCGAGGTGGTCGCCCAGCGTGCCGGCCGCCATTGCGGCGCGCACCTGGTCAAGCACATTGGGCGGATAGCCGCCCAGGAATCGCATCGGGTCTTTCACGCCCGGCCGCCAGCCTTCGGTCATGTCAGTGGTGGTGATGGTGGTGATGCATCCAGCTGTTATCCACCGAATGCACGAACGACTCCACGGCATCCTTGTCGCCCAGGGCGTGGCGCATCATTTCGCCGCACTTGCAGAAGCCCTGGTACGGGGTGATGTGCGAGCACGCCGACGTCTTCTGCAGATACAGCGTGACGGGTTTCGCGCACTTCTTGCACTTGAACTTGAGGGTCAGGGCGGGTTTGCTCATGGGAATGGGGTAAAAATGCCTCGATGCGAAACCGGCCATTGTACCGGCCGCGCCCATCGGCTGCCGGGCCGGGGCCCGGGGCCGGCGATCGGGGCCGGTCCGTTTGCTACACTCCCGCCATTCCCGCATTCCAACCGAATCCAACCGAACACGCTCCATGGCACAGTACGTTTTCACCATGAACCGCGTGGGCAAGATCGTTCCGCCCAAGCGTCACATTCTCAAGGACATCTCGCTGTCCTTCTTCCCCGGTGCCAAGATCGGCGTGCTGGGCCTGAACGGCTCGGGCAAGTCCACGCTGCTGAAGATCATGGCCGGTCTCGACAAGGAGATCGAGGGCGAAGCCACGCCGATGCCGAACCTGAACATCGGCTACCTGCCGCAGGAACCGCAGCTCGACCCCGAGCAGACCGTCCGAGAATCGGTGGAAGAAGCGCTGGGCGGCGTGTTCGAGGCCCGCAAGAAGCTCGACGAGATCTACGCAGCCTATGCCGAGCCGGACGCCGATTTCGACGCGCTGGCCGCCGACCAGGCCAAGTACGAGGCGATCCTGGCCGCCAGCGACGGCAACAACGTCGAACTGCAGCTGGAAATTGCCGCCGACGCGCTGCGCCTGCCGCCGTGGGACGCCAGGATCGGCCATCTGTCGGGCGGTGAAAAGCGCCGCGTGGCGCTGTGCCGCCTGCTGCTGTCGCGCCCCGACATGCTGCTGCTCGACGAACCGACCAACCACCTCGACGCCGAATCGGTGGACTGGCTCGAACAGTTCCTGACGCGCTTCCCGGGCACCGTGGTGGCCGTCACCCACGATCGCTACTTCCTGGACAACGCCGCCGAGTGGATCCTGGAACTGGACCGCGGCCATGGCATTCCCTGGAAGGGTAACTACAGCTCGTGGCTGGAGCAGAAGGAAGACCGCCTGAAGCAGGAAGAGGCCACCGAGTCGGCCCGCCAGAAGGCGCTGAACAAGGAACTGGAGTGGGTGCGCCAGAACCCGAAGGGCCGCCAGGCCAAGTCCAAGGCGCGTCTGGCCCGTTTCGACGAACTGAACAGCCAGGAATACCAGAAGCGCAACGAAACCCAGGAGATTTTCATCCCCGTGGGCGAGCGCCTGGGTAACGAAGTCATCGAATTCGACAACGTCAGCAAGGGCTTTGGCGACCGCATGCTGATCGAGAACCTGAGCTTCAAGGTGCCGCCGGGCGCCATCGTCGGCATCATCGGCCCGAACGGCGCCGGCAAATCGACGTTCTTCAAGATGCTGACCGGCAAGGAACAGCCGGACAGCGGCGAGATCAAGATCGGGCCGACGGTGAAGATGGCATTCGTGGACCAGAGCCGCGACGCGCTGGATGGCAGCAAGACCGTGTTCGAGGAAATCTCGGGCGGGTCGGACATCCTGACCGTGGGCCGCTACGAAACGCCGTCGCGTGCGTACATCGGCCGCTTCAACTTCAAGGGCGGCGACCAGCAGAAGACCGTGGGCACGCTGTCAGGCGGTGAACGTGGCCGGCTGCACATGGCCAAGACGCTGATCGCGGGCGGCAACGTGCTGCTGCTCGATGAACCGTCGAACGACCTCGACGTGGAAACGCTGCGCGCGCTGGAAGACGCGCTGCTGGAATTCGCCGGCTGCGTCATGGTGATCTCCCACGACCGCTGGTTCCTGGACCGTATCGCCACCCACATCCTCGCCTTCGAAGGCGATTCGCATGTGGAGTTCTTCCCCGGCAACTACCAGGAATACGAAGCCGACAAGAAGAAGCGCCTGGGCGAAGAAGCCGCGAAGCCGAAGCGCATCCGCTACAAGCCGATCACTCGCTGATCGGCGACAGGTTCGGTTTGCTCCCCTATCCCATGGATGGGAGAGGGGCGGGGGAGAGGGCCCGGCGGTTCAAACTACGGCAAGCTGGCAAGCAGAATCCCCATGCCCTCTCCCCCAACTCCTCTCCCCCAAGAGGGAGAGGGAGCAGGCAGGTCAGTGGCAGCATCAAGCCCGGACGAGCCTCACCAGCGTGATCTCCGACGGCGCGCCAAACCGCTTCGGCGGACCCCAGTAGCCCGTTCCGCGGCTCACGTAGATCCACATGCTTTCATGTCGGTTCAGCCCATGCACATAGGGCTGCTGCATCGGCACGAACAGGTTCCACGGCCAGAACTGGCCGCCGTGGGTGTGTCCGGATAGCTGCAGGTCGAATCCGGCTGCGGCGGCCGCCGGCGCCGAGCGGGGCTGGTGCGCCAGCAGTATGCGTGCCGCGGCGTTGGCCGGCGCGCCGTGCAGCGCGCGCACGGGGTCGCTGCGATGGCTTTCGATAAAGCCCCCGGCCGTGAAATCGGTCACGCCACCCAGCACCAGCGATGCCTCGCCACGTGCCACCACCACGTGCTCGTTCATCAGCACGCGCAGGCCCAGGCGGGTCAGTTCCTCGATCCACGACTCCGCGCCCGAGTAGTACTCGTGGTTGCCCGTTACCACGTAGGCGCCATGCGGCGCGGATAACCGCGCAAACGGCGCCGTGTGGGCAGAAAGCTCGCGCACCGAACCGTCGACCAGATCGCCGGTAATGGCGATGGCGTCGGGCTTCAGCCCGTTCACGCTGTCGACGATGCGGTTCAGGTAGGGCGCCTTGATGGTCGGCCCCACGTGAATATCGCTGATCTGCGCGATCGTAAAACCTTCAAATTCCTGCGGCAGGTTAGCGATCGGCACGTCGACCTTCTTCACCCGCGCCAGGCCGCGCGCATTGAAATAGCCGATCGCCGACACGGCCACCGCCAGCCCAACCACCGCCGACGCGCTGTAGAAGGCCAGCCCCGCCGGCTGCCAGCGGGCCAGCATCGCCACCAGCAGGAAGATGTCGCGCGCAAAGGTCAGCACCAGCAGCGATGAGAAGAATCCCATCGCAAGCATGCCGAGCCAGCTCAGCCGGTCGGCCCAGTCGCCCGCCAGGCGCCGCGCCATCAGCGCGGCCGGAATCAGCACGGTCGAGGCGATCAGCCACAGCACGGCCAGCATATGGACGACGGCCGGCAGGGGCAGCGCGGGCAGCAGCCGCGCGCCGATATAGGCGTGCAGCGCGGCCACGATCGCGGTGGGAACCAGCAGGGAACGGCGGGAGCGCCTGGTACTCATGGCAGGGGCGTCAGAGTCGGATTCGAGTGTAGGTGAGGCTGTGCCAGCTGCGCTTCAAGGGTCTGTTTCAAACGAAACATGCACGGTGCACCACTTTGAGGCACCCATGTGATCTGTCCGGTTTCCGCAAGGCCAATGAATGTTTTTGCCGCACATTGTTCCTGCAACCGCACTAATTTAGATTCATCTGACGCCGAATGTTGGAGATTCCATGTCCTGTGCGAAGCCCGCCCGTCTGGGCCTGACCTTGCTTGCCGTGGCGCTGCTGGCCGCCCTGCCGCCGGCGGGGGTGTCCGCCAAGTCCGCGTCCGCAGCCAGTGCCGCGCAAAAGCTGGCGCCGCTGAGCTGGCCGCGCAATTTCGAGGTGGCTGGCGACCACGTGGAGCTCTACCAGCCCGAAATCGAGAAATGGGACGGCAACCGGCTGTCGGGGCGCGCGGCCGTGGCCATCGGCGCCAGACAGGGCACGCCGGTCTATGGCGTGGCGCGCTTCTCGGCGCAGGCCGATATCGACAAGCCGTCGTCGCTGGTGCAACTGACGAATATCCAGATCGACAGCGTGGACGTGCCCACCCGCCCCGATGCCGCCGACAGGGTGCGGCAGGCGCTGATCGGCCGGCTGTCGCCCCAGGGGCTGACCGTACCGCTGGAGGAACTGCAAGCCAGCTACGCGGTATCGCAGCAGCTGGCTAAGGCGCAGCGCGTGCCGGTGAAGAACGACGCCCCGCAGATCCTGTTTGCCACCACGCCCACGCTGATGGTCCATGTCGATGGCGACCCGGCCTGGCGCCAGGTGGCCGGCACATCGTATGAGCGCGCCATCAACAGCCGCGCGCTCCTGCTGCGCGATGCCGGCGGCGAACTGTGGCTGCAGGCGGCCGGTTACTGGTATCGCTCGGAATCGGCCGGCGGCACGTGGGAGCCCGTGTCCAACCCGCCTGCCGCGCTGCTGGGGGCGGCTGGCAAGATCACCGCATCGAAGGACGAGCCGAAGCCCGACGCGATGATGCCCGCCGACGGCAAGAAGCCACCGCGCGCCCCGGTGGTGCTGATGGCCACGCGGCCGGCTGAACTGATCCTGACATCGGGCGAACCGCAAATGACGCCCGTGGGCGGCACCGGCCTGCTGACGATGTCGAACGCCGACCACGCGGTGCTCATCGATCCTTCCAGCAACCAGACTTACGTGCTGATCTCGGGCCGCTGGTTCCGCGCGGCGATGCTCAACGGCCCGTGGGAATACGTGCCCGGTGCCCAATTGCCGGCCGAGTTCGCCAAAATCTCGCCGCAGGACCCCAAGGCCAACGTGCTGGTGTCGGTGCCCGGCACGCCGCAGGCCCGCGAGGCCGAGATCGCGGCCACGATTCCGCAGACGGCCTCGGTGTCGCGCACCAAGGCCGCGACGACCGTGACCTACGACGGCACGCCCAGGTTCGAGTCGATCGCCGGCACGTCGCTGCGCTACGCGGTCAACACCGCCACGCCCGTGATCGAGGTCGATTCGTCGCACTACTTCGCGGTGGTCAACGGCGTCTGGTTCACGGCCGGCGCGCCGGGCGGCCCCTGGCAGGTGGCCACCGAGGTGCCATCGGCCATCTACACGATCCCGCCCAGTTCGCCGCTGTACTACGTGACCTACGTACGCATCTACTCGGTCACGCCGACCACGGTGGTGGTCGGCTACACGCCGGGCTACCTGGGCGTGGTGGTGAACCCGGACGGCACCGTGGTCTACGGCACCGGCTATGTCTATCCGCCGTATGTCGGCACGTACTACTACGGCTACCCGGTGACCTACGGCTATGGCGCGGGATTCGGCATCGGCGTGGCCGAAGGATTCGCCTTCGGCTTCGCGGCCGGCGCGATCTGGGGTGCGGCGGCGCCCTACTGGGGCCCGTACTGGTATGGCGGCGGCAGCTTCGTCAATATCAACCAGGCGAACTTCTACGGCCGCTGGGGGCAGGGCACCGTGACCCATGCCGAAGGCTGGAACGCCTGGACGGGCACGCAGTGGCGCGGCACGGCCGGCGCCGGCTACAACCCCGCCACGGGCGCGCGCTTCCAGGGCAGCCAGGGCGCCGCGTTCAATCCCTATTCCGGCAACTATGCGGCCGGGCGGCAGGGATCGTTCGCCAACCCTTCAACGGGGCGCGAGGGCGCCGGGCGCGGCGGCGTGGCCGGCAATGAATACACGGGCAACTATGCGGCCGGCCGGCAGGCGGCCGGATATAACGCCCAGACCGGCCGCATCGGCGCCGGCGAAGCGGGCATCGCCGGCAACACGCAGACCGGCCAGTACACAGCCGGCAGCCGTGGCTTTGTCGCCAATCCGAACAAGGACAACGCCGTGGTCTGGAACAACGGCAACGTCTACGCGGGCCATGACGGCAACGTCTACCAGCACACCGACGACGGCTGGCAGAAGCACACCACCAACGGCTGGGAGCCCATGCAGCAGAACAGCGAAATGCAGGGCCGGCTGGATCAGCAGCGCCAGGCGCGGCAGGCCGGGCAGCAACGCTTCAACAGCGCGGCGGCCCAGCAGTGGCAGGGACGCTTTGCCGGCGGCGGCGGCAGGTTCGGCGGCGGTGGCGGCCGGTTCCATGGCGGGTTCCGGCGATAGCGTTGCATCGCTTCCGGCGCGATCGCTCTCGCACGCAGGAGAGAGAAAAAAGGCCGGGAGCCTTGGAAACCCGCCGTCTGCCTCCCTCTCCCGCCAGGCGGGAGAGGGGCCGGGGCAGAGCGCAAAGCGGTTCAAATCGACACCACCGCGGCACGCGCCCACAAGTCAGACAGGCCACCGGCTTGGATCGCGCGCAGGCCGTCCACCAGCCGCGACGCGCGGGTCTGCTCGGTCTTGCCGGCCCGCCGCATCAGCTACGCGGCGACCACTCCCCTTTGCGGACCCCCATCGCCGTCACCAGCCCATAAGCGGTAATTCCCAGCGCAACGCCCAGGAAATGGCCGTCGAGGCCCATCCCGGCCACGTTGGCCAGCACCCAGCCGCCGCCGGCGGCAAGGCCGATCCGGCTCAGGCCGGCGACGATCGGCCAGCGCATGCGCGCGGCGCCCAGCGACGCGAAGTACAGCGCCATGCCCAGCCCGAATCCACCGAATGCCGGGCCGACCCATGACAGCGCCCGGGCCGCGATGGCGGCCACTTCGGCATCCCTGGTGAACAGCGCGGCGAACTGGGTCGGCATAAGCCCCACGGCGGCGCCGACGCTGCCCGCCAGCAGCAGCGCCAGCAACGCCCCCACCCAGGCAGTGCGGCGCGCCGTATGCCAGTCGCCAGCGCCCACCGAGCGGCCCACCAGCGCCGTGAGCGCCGAGCCCACGCCGAATGCCAGCGGAATCATCAGGAATTCCAGCCGTGCCGAAATGCCATAGGCCGCCACGGCCGTGGTGCCGTAGTGCCGCAGCTGCGCCGTGACCAGGATCGTCGTCAGGTTGGCCACCGATGCCAGCGCGCAGGCGATCAGGCCGACCGCCAGAATGCGATGGAACAGCGCGCCCGACAGCTTCACGCGCAGCGTCGGCACAAAGCCCGCACCGCCGCGCATCACGACCCAGGCCATCATCAGCGCCGCCGCCCACGATGCCGCCGCCAGCCCCGCGCCGATCCCGGCCAGGCCCATGCCCAGCCCTTCGGCAAACCACCACGCCAGCACCGGAAACACGATCCACATGCCGGCCAGCACGCGGGCGGCCAGCGCGTGCCGTCCGCCGCCGCGCAGCACCGACGCCAGCGTATTGGCCAGCCACGCCGGCACCGCACCGAGGCCGAACAGCCAGATCGCATAGGTCGCCGCCGCTTCGGCCGCCGTGCTGCCGCCGACGGCGCCGAACACCTGATGCGGGAAGCCGGCCAGCGCAATGGCGAAGGCCAGTCCGGCCGTCACCGCGATGATCATCGCGTGCATGACCAGCGACGAGGCATCGTCGCGCTTGCCCGCACCGAGCGCGCGCGCGATGGCCGACACCACGCCGCCGCCCATCGCTCCGGTCGACATCTGCTGCAGCAGCAGTGCGAATGGCAGCACCACCGCCCAGCCGGCCAGCGCCGCCGTGCCCTGGCGCGCGGCCAGCCACGTTTCGATCAATTGGGAACCGGCCTGCAGGAAGGCCACCAGGCTGGTGGGCGCGGCCAGCGCGGCAATGCGCCGGGCGATCTCGCCGTTGGAAACCGGCTCCACGGCGGCGGCCGGGCCGTTCAGCGTCAATGCGTCAGGCTTGCTCATCGGCGGCCTCCGTGGCGGGTTGCGCGCCAAAGCGTTCGCGCAGATATCGGCCGGCGCCGGGGCCGGGCCGCACACGCAGGTCATCGACGGTGATCGTGCTGCCATCGGCACGGGTCAGGCACCCGGCCACGATCTCGCCGCCGTCGCGCTTGTCTTCCAGCACGGTCAGCGGCCCCTTGCCGTCGGCCAGCCAGCGGTCGGCCCACGCCTTGAGCGACACGTAGACCGGAAAGAAGTCGCGCCCCATCTCTGTCAGCTGGTACACCTGCCGCGCGCCGCCGCCGGGTGCCGGCACCTTTTCGAGCAGCCCATGTTCGACCAGCGTCTTGAGCCGCGCGCTGAGGATGTTGGGCGCAATGCCCAGATGCTTCTCGAATTCGTCGAATCGCGAACTGCCGTAGTAGACCTCCCGCATCAGCAGGATCGCCCATCTCTCGCCCAGCATCGCCATTGACCGCGCCACAGGGCACGGCATATTGGCAAAGTCCGTGTGTGCCATCGTCTCCTCTTTTTACTTTTGATATGCAAGTAAAAGGGATAATAGCTTGCGATTTGAAAGTCGGCAGGCGATTTTTGTCAGGCTTGTGCGAATACCGGCAATCCCGTCACCGCCTCGCGCAGGAACCCGATCAGCGCCCGCGTGGCCATCGACAGGTGCGGGTTTGGCGTGGTGATGATGTACAGGCGGTTGCCGAGGCCTTCGGGCTTCCAGTCCGGCAGCACCGGCACCAGCGTGCCCCGGCGCACATCTTCCCACCCCATGTAGACGGGCAGCAGGCTGATGCCGTGCCCCTGACGCACCGCGTTCATCAGGAACGGAAAGTGTTCGGATTGCAGGTAGGGCGTGATCTCCACATCGTGCCGCTCCGGCCCGCACGCGGAATCGCGGCCCAGGGTCAATAGGAAACGTCTCGAAGTGTAGGGCGGGCAAAGGAATCGGCAGGCCGTCAGGTCGGACGGTTTTTGCAGCGGCGGGGTCCGCGCCAGATATTCCGGCGACGCGCACAACTGCCAGCGGATGGCGCAGACCTCGCGCGCCACGGTGTCCAGCGGCGGCAGCGACGTCACCTTCAGCGCCACGTCGATCTCGGCGGCGATCAGGTCGGTCACGCGGTTGGCAAAGAACACGCGCAGCGAAATGCCCGGGTGCAGTTCGGCAAAGCGCAGCAGCAGCGGGGCGATAAAGGCGTCGCCCAGCCCGGTGGGCACGCTCACGCGCACATGGCCGCGCAGTGTCTTGCCCAGGCTGTCGATCTCGGCCTGTGCGGCGGCCATCTCCTGCAGGATGCGCAGGCCGTGCTCGTAGAGCGACTGGCCGGCATCGGTCATCTCCAGGTGGCGCGTGGTCCGGCGCAGCAGCATGGCACCGGCCTGTTCTTCCAGCTGCCCCAACTGCCGGCTGATCTGCGACCGGGTGACGCCGCGCCGGCGTCCCGCTTCGGCCAGGTTGCCCGCTTCGACGATATCCACGAAGGCCTGCACAAGGTTGAGGTCCATGCGACGACTCTGAAAGCAATGTCAAGTTTGACGCAACATTGTGATTCGGTCAGATGGGATTGTCGATGCCGGCGTGCATCGATAAAGTGGCCAGTCATCGGTGGAAATTCGCGACCCATCGCACCCCCGGCAGCCCTACAAGGAGACCCCGCATGCCCGCAGACCTCTGGTTCGAATCGTTGCAGCGCCCCGGCGCGGAGGTGCTGGATCGCGGCATGCGGCTGGCCGGCGGGCTGAGGCGGCTGGGGCTGGAAGAGGGCAACGTGGTCGCGGTGCTGCTGCGCAACGATCCGGTGTTCGCGGACGTGGTGTTCGCGTGCCGCGCGGCCGGCACTTACTATTGCCCGGTCAACTGGCATTTCATGGCCGAGGAAGTGCGCTACCTGCTGGAAGACAGCGGCGCACGCGCGCTGATCGTCCATGCCGATCTGCTGCCGGCCGTGCAGGCGGCGGTGCCTGCCGGCGTTGCGGTGCTGGTGGTGGGCGGCTCACATCCCGATGCGATCGAATACGAGCCGTGGCTTGCCGCGCAGACCGCCTACGACGGGCCGCGCGTGGCGCCGCGCGGGCATCTGGCCTATACGTCGGGCACCACCGGCCGGCCCAAGGGCGTGTTGCGCCAGGCGGTGCCGCTGGCGGACCTGGACGCGCAGCAGGACCGCCTGCGCTCGCTGATCCGGCAAGCCTACGGCATCGTGCCCGGCTGCCGTGCCCTGATGGCAGCGCCGCTCTATCACAGCGCGCCGAGCGTGTACGTGCAGAACGCGCTGCAGATGGCCGAGCGGCTGGTGCTGGCGCCGCGCTTCGATGCCGAGCAGGTGCTGGCGCTGGTGGAGAAGCACCGCATCGACGTGCTTTACCTGGTGCCGATCATGTACGTGCGGCTGCTGAAGCTGCCGCCCGAAGTGCGCGCGAAGTACGACCTCTCGTCGATCCGCTTTGTCGCGTCCACCGGCTCGCCGTGCTCGCCGGAGGTAAAGCGGGCGATGCTCGACTGGCTTGGTCCGGTGATCCACGAGACCTACGCGTCGAGCGAGGCTGGCCTGGTCACCGTGGCCACGCCAGAGGACGCCGCGGCCCGCCCCGGTACGGCCGGGCGCCCCGTGGACGAAGCCAGCGTGCGCATCATCGACGAGAACGGCCGGCCGTGCGCGCCAGGCGAGGTGGGTCTGGTCTACGTGCGGCAGCCCGCCTATCCCGACTTCACCTACCTGAACAACGACCCGGCGCGCCGGGCGATCGACATCGACGGGCGCGTCACGCTGGGCGACATGGGCTACGTCGATGCCGACGGCTATCTCTTCATCTGCGACCGCGCGTCGGACATGGTCATCTCGGGCGGCGTGAACATCTATCCGGCCGAGATCGAACATGAGCTGGTGCGCTATCCGGGCGTGGCGGACTGCGTAGTGTTCGGCGTGCCGGACGACGAGTACGGCGAACGGCTGCACGGTGTGATCGAGCCGGTGGCCGGCGCCGACGTGGAATCCGCTGCGGTGATCGAATGGCTGCGCGGCCGGCTGTCGGGCTTCAAGGTGCCGCGCTCGATCGAGATCGTGGAACGGCTGCCGCGCGACGAAACCGGCAAACTGGCCAAACGCCGGTTGCGGGACCAGCACTGGGCAGGCCGCCAGCGGCGGGTCTGATCACGACTTGCCCCACGGTGCTTGCCCTTCTGCCGCACGGCGGGAGAGGGTCGGCGGAGAGGGCAGGCGCCGGCATCGCGATTCCATTCATATAAAGCAGGAGACAACCATGCACCGTATTGCCATCAGCATCTGCGCCGCCTTGTTGGGGATCGCGTTCACTGCCCCCGCCGTGGCCGCCTATCCCGACCGGCCGATCAAGCTCGTGGTTCCGTACACCCCGGGCGGCTCGACCGACCAGTTTGGCCGTGCGATGGCCGAAGGCATGGCGCGCGAGATGAAGCAGCCCGTGGTGGTGGAGAACCGCCCCGGCGCCAACACGATGGTGGGCACGCAGGGCGTGGCACGGGCGCAGCCGGATGGCTACACGGTGCTGATGGGCAGCAGCGCCAGCATGGTCCTGAATCCGATGCTCTACAAGAAGACCGGCTACGACCCGAAAGACTTCAAGGTCATCCTGATCGGCATCGAGGTGCCGCTGGTGGTGGTCACCAACAACCAGGTGCCGGCCAGCAGCATCAAGGACTTTGCCGCATATGCCAGGGCGGCGGGCGGCAAGCTCAACTATTCGTCGGTGGGGCTCGGCAATCCGCTGCAACTGGCCACGGAAATGCTGAAGTCGGAACTGGGGATCGAGATGACGCACGTGCCCTACAACGGCAGTGCGCCGGCGCTGGCGTCGCTGCTGGCCAACGACACGCAGCTGATGGTGGACGTGGTCAGCACCTCGCTGCCGCATATCAAGGCGGGCAAGCTCAAGGCGCTGGCCGTGACGGGCCGCGCGCGGCTGGATGTCCTGCCCAATGTGCCGACGGTGGCCGAAAGCGGATACCCCAGCTTCCATGCGGCCACGTGGTTCGGCCTCGCCGTGCCGGCCCAGACGCCGCCGGAGGCTGTCGCGAAACTGCAGGCCGCCGCATCGCACGTGCTGACCGAGACGGCATTCCGCAACACGTTCAATGCGCTGGGACTGATCGTGCAACAGCCCCGCAGCCAGGCCGAAATTGACCGCTACGTGCAAGCCGACCGCGAGAACTGGGGCAAGGTGATTCGCGCCAACAACATCAGCCTGGACTGAACCGGCGCGGCGCAACCGTATGGTGCGGAAGTTCAGGGGCGTATAGTTGAGGGCGTTTTTTACGCCCCCGCATGCTTTCCGCATCGACGCCATGACCGCCCCTGTCGAGCCGCCTGATTCGAACCTTCCTGATTCCAGTCCGCCATCGGAACCTGCCGCACGCCGCGACCGGCTCGGAGAACTCCGCGTTCATGCGCGTCGCGCGGCGAATCGCAAGACGCGCCAGGTTGGCCGTATCTCGCGCACGTCGATGCGCTATGCGGCGTTCATGTGCGGCGCTGGCGGGGTGGCGCTGTTCTCGATGGTATTTGCCTACATCGCCGAGATTGCGCTGCGCTGGAACGCGAAGCTGACCACGGCCACGCCGTGGCTGGCCTTCGTGATGCTGCCCTTCGGGCTGGCCGCGCTGCGCTGGCTGACGATCCGGCTGGCGCCGCAGGCGCGCGGCTCCGGCATTCCGCAGGTGATCGCCGCCGTGACGCTGCCGCCGGCCGGCGTGGCGCAGACCGTGCTCGTGTCATTCCGGCAATCGATGTGGAAGGTGGTGCTGACCGCCGGGGCGCTGCTGGCCGGCGCGTCGGTGGGGCGGGAGGGACCATCGGTCCAGGTGGGGGCCGCTGCCATGCTGGCCTGGGGACAGTGGTGCCAGCAGAAGCTGCGCTTCCGCATCGGCTTTCATCCCAGTTCGCTGATCGCGGCCGGCGCGGCGGGCGGCCTGGCGGCAGCGTTCAACACGCCGCTGGCCGGCGTGGTCTTCGCCATCGAGGAACTGGGGCGCGGCACGGCGGTGCGGTGGGACAGGCTGGTGCTGTCCGGCGTGCTGACAGCCGGTTTCCTGTCGCTGGCCGTGCTGGGCAACAATCCGTACTTCAGCGTGAAGGTGCCGATGCTGGTGCTGCACGACGCGTGGGGCCCGGTCGTGCTGTGCGCGGTGGTCAACGGTGTGGCAGGCGGCCTGTTCGCCAAGCTGCTGATTCGCGGCGTGCCCGGCCTGGTGCCTTCGGCATGGCGCGGATGGACGACCGCGCATCCGGTCTGTGTGGCCTTCCTGTGCGGGCTGGTCGTCGCCGTGGTGGGCTGGGCCACTGCCGGCGCCACGTTCGGCACGGGCTATGAGCAGGCGTCCGGGCTGATCAACGGCGAGCCGCACAGCACGCTGTGGTTCGGGCTGGCCAAGTTCGTCGCCACGGTGGTGTCGTACTTCGCGGGCGTCCCGGGCGGCATCTTCACGCCGGCGCTGGCCATCGGCGCGGGCATCGGCGCGAACATTGCCGATTTCGTGACCCATTTCATGTCCGGCATGGCCGAGCCGCGCGTCCTGGCGCTGGTGTCGATGGCGGCCTTCCTGGCCGCAGCCACCCAGGCGCCGATCACCGCCAGCGTGATCGTGATGGAAATGACGCGCACGCAGGACCTGACCATCTACCTGCTGGCGGCGTCTCTGCTGGCGTCGTTCCTGTCGCGCCAGTTCAATCCGCATCCGTTCTATCACCACATGGGCCATGCGTTTCGCCGGGAGGCGACGGCCATCGCGCGGAAGGATTCCCCGGCATGACGCCCGAAAGGCGAGTCAGATAGTGGCGCAAGCGGCCCTCGAATGTGGCCGTAACGGTCAGTTACAAACTTCCCCGGCGGGACGCTCGCCAAAGTGTGGTTTGGCAGCGAAGCGCCGTAGCGGACGCATGGGCGATGTCTTAACATCTGCTTCGCATTGAACGGCGGCAGCAGATCGGCCCGCAATGCATGTGTACCGGCGGCACAGAATTCGTCGGCAGGCATTCGATGCATTTCGGGGGAGCAGAAGATGGCCACACAACGACCGGGCGCGACGCGCCCGACCACGCCGCGCGCCGACAAGCCGCACACCAGCACGTCACGTGACAGCGCCCAATGGCACGACCTTGGCGCGGACACCGTCATCTGGCATACACGCGGCCTGCAATCCAGCACTCGCATGCGCGCACCTGCCGCCCGGCGCACGCCGACACAGCAATTGCCGCCGAGCCAGGTGCCGAAGCTGATCCTGTGGACGGTGCTGATCGGCATCGCGCTGGTATGCTTCCATGCCGTGAAGCGTATGCTCTGACCCAGCCTGTCGACCCGGCATCACATCGTTGATGCCGCATATCCCCGGCAGGAACCCTCGGGACGGAGCCGGCTCCAATGCGGAGCCGTTTTCAGGAGTGTGTTTTGAGATTTCCTTTTGCCGGGCTGGCCGTTGCCGCCCTGCTGGCGATGTCTGTCGCCCAAGCCGCCACGGCTGCACCGGCCGCACCGGCCGCGCAGCCTGCCACCAAGGCCCCGAATGCCGCCGCCGCAGCGGTCCCCGACGGCAAGGACCGTTTCTCGACGATGCTCGATACGCTCGAGATCGGCAGCCCGCTGCCCGCGTTGCCCGATTGCGCCGACCACCGGACCCCGGATGGCAAGGATGTGACCGCCTACTGCGTGGAACTGCGTGGCGACGGCGTGATGCGCCAGGTGGGCGTGCCGCGCGACCAGCGGCCGGCGTTCATGGACGGACCGCGCCTGGTGGCGCTGGTCGATGGCAATGCGCTGGTGGGCGTCATCGTGCCGACCGACGGCATCCGCTCGCAGGACGCCGCCGCGCAGGCGCTCAACGCCCGCTATGGCAAGCCGTTCCGCCAGGAAATGGTGGACATGAAGGACAAGGCCGGCAAGGACGTGCGAAGCATCCACGCGGGCTGGATGCGCAAGCCGCTGACCGTCGAGCTTTATGCGATTCCCGAGAATCCGGCCGAAGGCACGATCGAACTGCTGCTGCCGCAGGCGCGCGCGCTGATGGCCAACCGCGATGCCGAAGTGGCCAAGTCGCTGGCGCCGCCTCCCCCGGCGGCAGGCAAGGGCGGCAAGTCAGACAAGACTGAAAAGACCGACAAGGCCGAGAAGACGGACAAGGCCGATAAGGCCGACAAGGCCGAAAAGAAGGCCCCGGCCAAGCCGATCAACCCGGGCAGCTGGTAGGCCGACCGCCTGGCGGCAGGGCTGCCCGCCGTCAGGCCGACAGAACGTCAGACCGCAGGCCCGCCAGCGTCAGAGCCCTTCCATCACCTTGTCCAGGCCGCGCACTACACCGCGCACGGCATGCACCTTGCGAATGGCCAGCAGCGCGCCGGACACATAAGGCTTGGAGCCGTCGCCGGCTTCGTGCCGGATGTGCAGGCGCTGGCCATCGGCGCCGAAGATCACCTCGACTCCCAACTGGTATCCCGGCAGCCGCACGGCGTGCACCTGCGAGCCGGACATCGTCGCGCCGCGCGTCTCCCTGGGACCGCTGACCTGGTCCACGGGCACGGCCTGCGCCGCCTGCTTGACCTGGCCTAGCCGGAACGCCAGTTCGCGCACCGTGCCGGACGGCACATCCACCTTGCCCGCCTTGGCGTAGTCGATGATTTCCCAATGGTCGAGGTGGCGTGCCGCCATCTCGGCAAACTTCTGCAGCAAGACCACCGTGATCGCGAAGTTGCCGCAGGCCAGCACGCCACGGTCGGCCTTGCGCGCGGCGGCGTCGATCTCGGCATAGTCGTCGTCGGACAGCCCCGACGTGCCCACCACGACATGCGCGCCGTGCGCCAGTGCCTGCAGAATGTTGTGCTTGGCGATCACCGGCTTGGTGTATTCGACATAGACGTCATACGGCGTCTTGCCCAGTTCCTCGATGCTGGCCGCCGCCACGCCCGGCGTGTCCTTGTGGCCGGTCAGGCTGGCCAGCGTCTGGCCCGCCGCGCCGCGCGACAGTCCGGCCACCAGCGTCATGTCGGCGGCGTGGGCCACGCCGCGCGCCAGTTCGCCGCCCGCCCAGCCGGTGACGCCGCCCACGGCAACGCGAATCGTCTCGTTCATCGTTCTCTCCCGCTCCGGTTGCAAGGAGGACAAGCATAGCGCGCCCGATTCAATCGCGCTGGCGATGCCTGGCAATGCCTGGTTTTCCGGCCGGAACCGGCAACGGCTAGTCGGCGGCGCGCCGGCGGTCGATCTTGCGCGCCAGCACGATCGACGTGGTGGTGTGATTCACGCCGTCGAGCATGCCGATCTCGTCGAGCAGCTTGTCCAGCCGCGCGTGGGTATCGCAGCGGATCACGGCCATGTAGTCCACCGGGCCGCTGACCGAATTCAGTTCTTCCACCTCGGGGAATCGCTGCAGCGCGCGCACCACGGCCGGCGCCGCCTTCGGCTGCACCGACAGTCCGCAGAACGCCAGGATGGCGTTGTCTTCCATCTGGCTGCCCAGCCGCACGCCGTAGCCGGCGATCACGCCCGTACGTTCCAGTCGGGCGATGCGGGCCACCACGGTCGTGCGCGCGATACCCAGCGCGCGCGACAGGTTGGCTGCGCTCTCCCGCGCATTGGCCTGCAACAAGGCCAGCAGGTGGCGGTCGGTCTGGTCGAGGTCAGCCATGGTGTCGATGACGATTCGTCAAAATGCTATGTCAATGTGACCGATTATGCCGGGGTTTCGTCAATCTTGTGGCTATAAAACGTGCGCGCGGCTGCCCATACTTCACTCACCAACAACAAGTTCCTGACGGAGTGAGCCATGCAAGCTTCCACGCTCGGTCCCGCTGCGGTGCGCGACCTGACTCTCGCCCCCCGTCCGCTTTCGGTGGTCGTGCTTGGCGCCGGCAAGATCGGCCGCGTGATTGCCGCGATGCTGGCCAATACCGGCGACTACCGCGTCTGTCTGGTCGATCACGACGCGCACCGGCTCGATGGCGTGCCGCGCGGCGTCGACGTACGGGCCGGCGATCCGACCGAACCCGGCACCTGCGCGGCGCTGCTGGCCGGGGCCGATGCAGTGATGAACGCGCTGCCGTTTCATGCCGCCATCCACGTGGCCACGGTGGCCGCGCGCCTGGGCGTGCATTACTTCGACCTGACCGAGGACGTGGCGGCCACCCATGCCATCCGCGCGCTGGCCGGCGGCGCGCGGTCCGTGCTGATGCCGCAGTGCGGGCTGGCGCCCGGCTTTATCGGCGTGGTGGGGCACGACCTCGCGCAACGCTTCCTGCGCGGCGGCGGCGAACTGCACGACCTGCGCATGCGCGTGGGCGCGCTGCCGCGCTACCCGAGCAACGCGCTCAAGTACAACCTGACGTGGAGCACCGAGGGACTCATCAACGAATACTGCAATCCGTGCGAGGCCATCGTGGACGGCCGCCGCGTGGAGCTTCCCGCGCTGGAAGGGCACGAGTCCTTCGCACTGGACGGCGTCGAGTACGAAGCCTTTAATACCTCTGGAGGGCTGGGCACGCTGCCCGACACGCTGGCCGGGCACGCGCGCCAGGTCGATTACAAGTCGATCCGCTATCCCGGCCACTGCGCCCAGATGAAGCTGCTGCTGAACGACCTGCGGTTGCGCGAACGCCGCGAATGGTTGCGCGAGATCTTCGAGCACGCCATTCCGGTGACGGCGCAGGATGTGGTGGTGGTGTTTGCCAGCGCCACCGGCCATCCGCCCGGCGCGCGCGGCGAAGGCACGCGCGGACCGTTGACGCAGGCGTCGTTTTCCGCGCGGATCGGCGGCATGGACGATTTCGCCGGCATCGGCCATGTCAACGCGATCCAGCTGACCACGGCGGCCGGCATCTGTACCGCGCTGGATCTGGTGGCCGCCGGGGTGTTGCCGCAGTCCGGATTCGTGAAACAGGAAGCCATGCCGCTCGACAGCTTTCTGGCCAACCGCTTCGGCCAGCATTACGCGCGGCACCCTCTTCAGGAGACGCTCGCATGAAAGCGCAGGAATTTGCCGATTGCTGGCAGGCGATGGGCCTGCCGTTGCCATGGACCTCGACGGGTGCTGCCGCGGCGGGCACGCTGGCCGTCCGTTCGCCGATCGACGGCGAGGTGTTCGGCCAGTTGCCAGTGTGTTCGCCCGCCGATGCCGACGCCCGCATCGCCCGCGCCCATGCGGCGCAGAGCGTCTGGGCGCTGATGCCCGCGCCGGCGCGCGGCGAGGTGGTACGCCGCCTGGGCGAGGCGCTGCGCGTCCACAAGACGGCGCTGGGCCGGCTGGTATCGCTCGAAGCCGGCAAGATCCTGCAGGAAGGGCTGGGCGAAGTGCAGGAGATGATCGACATCTGCGACTTCGCCGTGGGCCTGTCGCGCCAGTTGCACGGGCTGACGATTGCGTCCGAGCGTCCCGCGCATGCGATGCGCGAGACCTGGCATCCGTATGGGCTGTGCGGCGTGATCTCGGCATTCAACTTTCCGGTGGCGGTATGGGCCTGGAATGCCGCGCTGGCGCTGGTGTGTGGCAATGGCGTGGTGTGGAAGCCATCGGAAAAGACACCGCTTTGCGCGCTGGCCGTGCAGGGCCTGCTGGACCGGGTGTTCGACGACCATGCGCCGCAGCTGGCGGGGCTGTGCTGCGTGCTGACGGGCGGGCGCCAACTGGGGCAGGCGTTGGTCCAGCATCCTTCGGTGCGGTTGATGAGCGCGACCGGCTCCACGCGCATGGGCCGGGAGGTCGGCATGGCCTGCGCCGCGCACTTCAAGCGCGCCATCCTGGAGCTGGGGGGGAACAACGCGGCGATCGTCGCGCCCTCGGCCAACCTGGAACTGACCATCCGCGCGATGACGTTCGCGGCGGCGGGCACGGCGGGGCAGCGTTGCACCACGTTGCGCCGCGCGTTCGTGCACGCGGACAGGATCGAGGCCGTGACGCAGCGTCTGCGACAGGTGTATGCGCGCCTGCCGGTGGGCGATCCGCTGCAGGACGGCACGCTGGTCGGGCCGTTGATCGATGCAGCGGCCGGCGACGCCATGGCCAACGCGCTGGCCAGTTGCCGCGCGCAGGGCAATGTCGTGCATGGCGGCGAACGGCTGCTGACCGACCGCTTCCCGCGCGCCTGCTACGTGCGGCCGGCCCTGGTGCTGACCGACACCCAGCATGACACGATGCTGACCGAGACCTTCGCGCCCATCCTCTACCTGATGCCGTACACATCGCTGGACGAAGCCATCGCGCTGAACAATGCGTCATCGCATGGCCTGTCGTCGTGCATCTTTACCGAGTCGTTGCGCGAGGCCGAGATGTTCCTGTCGGCGGCGGGCAGCGACTGCGGCATCGCCAACGTCAACATCGGCACCAGCGGGGCGGAGATCGGCGGCGCGTTCGGCGGCGAGAAGGCAACGGGCGGCGGCCGGGAGTCGGGGTCCGATGCGTGGAAGGGCTATATGCGCCGGGCCACCAATACGATCAACTACGGCGACACCCTGCCGCTCGCCCAGGGCATCCGCTTCGACGTGTGAGGCGGCGGAGGGCGCTTACGTGCATGAAGTCGTTGCGAATCGTAACAAGGGTTACAGCGCCTTGACGCTGTATTACCGGACCCACCCATATAACGTTCTTAACGACAGCGCATTGAGATGACGCAATGCCTGGGACAAAAAGGACGTTGTGATGAGAACGAAAGCGATTGTGTTGGGTCTGGCAGTGACTGGCGCGGCCATGCTTGGCGGCTGCGCGGTGTATCCCACGCCGTACGGACCGGAGGTCGGCCCAGCCCCGGTCGCGGTGGCGCCCGCGCCGGTGTACGTGTCGCCGCCGGCCGTGGTGGTGCGGCCATCGTATGGTTACTACGGTGGCGGGTACTACGGTGGTTATTATGGGCGCCGGTACCGGCACTGGTAAGCAAGGGCGCGTCAGCGCCTGAAGGACGATTCCCCTCTACACAGGGACGATTCCCCTCTCCACAGGTGGCAGAGGGGAGAAGGCAGGGGACTTTTCTCAGTCGCTCGCGCCGCCGTTCAGCCCGCCCCATCCCGGCGCGAGCGTTTCGCCGATATCGCGCAGGTCCACCAGGTCGAGCACGCGGCCGACGGTATGGTCGACCAGCTCGGCAATGCTTTGCGGCTTCTGATAGAAGCCCGGAACTGGCGGAAATACGATGCCGCCCATCTCGGTGACGGCGGTCATGTTGCGCAGGTGGGCCAGGTTCAGCGGGGTTTCACGCACCATCAGCACCAGTTTGCGGCGTTCCTTGAGCGTGACGTCGGCTGCGCGGGTGATCAGGTTGTCCGAGAGGCCGTGGGCCACGGCGGCCAGCGTGCGCATCGAGCACGGTGCCACGATCATCGCGTGGGCGCGGAACGATCCGCTGGCAATGGTGGCGCCGATATCGCGCACGTTGTGAACCACATCGGCCAGCGCTTCGACTTCCGCGCGGCCGATGTCGAGTTCGTGCTGCAGGTTCATGATGCCGGCCGGCGACATCAGCAGGTGGGTTTCCACGCCGCTCACATCGCGCAGCACCTGTAGCAGCCGGACACCGTAGACGGCGCCCGTGGCACCCGTGATGGCGACGATCAGCCGTTGCGGCACGCCGCCCTGATTCACAGGCATGGCAGTTCCAGACAGGCTCAGGCCTTCAGCAGCGATTGCAGTTCGCCGTTCTGGTACATCTCCATCATGATGTCCGAGCCGCCGACGAACTCGCCGTTCACGTACAGCTGCGGAATGGTCGGCCAGCTCGCGTATTCCTTGATGCCCTGACGGATGGCCTCGTCTTCGAGCACGTTGACCGTGGTCGGCGCGTCAACGCCGCAGGCCTTCAGGATCTGGATCGCACGGCCCGAGAAACCGCACATCGGAAACTGGGCGGTGCCCTTCATGAACAGCACGACGGGGCTGCCCTTCACGATCTGGTCGATCTTCTGTTGTACGTCACTCATGATGAAAACGGTCCGGTTGCATGGGGGATCAGCGGATTTTACCGGAATCGGGCTCCGGCATCAGGTAGGGGTATCAGCCAGTCGCACGCCTGGGCCGGACCCAGCCGTCAGCCCGGCAGCCGGCCGCCGCTACAGCGTTCGTTGCCGCCCAGGTCGCGTGCCGTGAACACCTCGGCAAAACCCGCGCTGGTCAGCAGGTGGCGGGTGGCGTAGCCCTGGTCGTAGCCGTGCTCCATCAGCAGCCAGCCCTGCGGCACCAGCCGCTGCGGGGCCCCGGCGACGATGGCCCGCAGGTCGGCCAGGCCGTCCTCGTGATCGGTCAGCGCGTCGATCGGCTCGAAGCGCAGGTCGCCTTCGGCCAGGTGCGGATCGCCCGCCGCGATGTAGGGCGGATTGCTGACGATGAGGTGAAACCGCAGTCCGGGCGGCAGCGCGTGATACCAGTCAGACACCAGGAACCGGATATTGTCCGCCTGCAGCGCACGGGCGTTGTCCTGCGCCACCATCAGCGCGCCGGGCGAAATGTCGGTGGCCCAGACCTCGGCGTCGGGCCGCTCGCGGGCGATGGTGATGGCCAGGATGCCGGAGCCGGTGCCCATGTCCAGCACGCGCGGCGTGTGGACGCCGGCCAGGCGGGCCAGCGATGCCTCTGCCGCCACTTCGGTGTCGGGGCGTGGAATCAGCACATCGGGCGTGACGCGGAACGTGCGGCCGAAGAATTCGCGTTCGCCCAGCAGGTACGCCATCGGTTCCCCGGTCAGCCGCCGCGCCAGTAACGTGGAAAATGCATCACGTTGTGCATCATTGAGATGGTCCTGGTCGCGGGTGATCAGCTGGGTGCGCGTGAGCCCGGTGACGTGGGACAGCAGCATGCGCGCCTCCAGCGCCGGCAGGCCGGCCATGGCGGCAAGCGTCTGCGCTTCGCGCAGGGTGGGCGTGGATGGCAGGGGCGGAAAATCGCCCGGAGGGTTCGAGGACATCGGCGGTGCGTCTGGACAATCGGCGGCCGGTTCGCAAAAAACCCCGTCGGACCTGGGCCTGACGGGGTTTTCGCGTGGCTCTGCTTTCAGGCGTCTAGTGTAAGCCCATTCGGGGCCGGCTTCCGTGCGCGCCTGCGTAGGGCTATTACTTGTTGACGGCGTCCTTGGCCTTGTCGGCCGTGGTGTTGACGGCGTCCTTGGTGGCTTCCTTGGCGTGGGCCATGGCATTGCCGGCGTCTTCGCGGGCCTTGTCGGCAGCGGCCGAGACATCCGAGGCCACGCCGCTGGCGGCGGCCTTGGCGGCGTCGGCGGCATTCGCAGCGGCCGCGGCGGCATCGCTGGCAGCGGCCTTGGCCGATTCTGCAGCGCTTTGCATGGCGCTGTCGGCGTTGGTTTGCGGAGCCTCTTCCTTCTTGCCGCAGGCGGCAACGGAAATGGCGGCGGTAAGCATCAGCACGGCGAGCAGTTTGTTCATGATTTCGTCCTTGTGTGTCTGTTGGAGGAGTGACATCCAGCCAGACTTCGATGCCCCCAAATGCGCCGGTGTCTCACAAAGTGACGTATTGGGGTGGTCTGGTCGAAATCGATTATAGACAGCGCCTTTTTACAAGCCAGTGCTGTTTCAAGCATTTACCTAGGTTACAAACTTCGACGGCGCCCGGTCCCCGTCAGGCATCCTCGCCCAGCGCCGCCAGCTGGTCGGCCTGATGCTCGGCGGCCAGCGATCCGAGCAGTTCGTCGAGGTCGCCGTCCATGATCATGTCGATCTTGTACAGCGTCAGGTTGATGCGATGATCCGTCACCCGGCCCTGCGGGAAGTTGTACGTGCGGATGCGGTCGCTGCGGTCGCCGGAGCCGATCAGGTTGCGCCGCGTGCTGGCTTCCTTGGCCTGGGCCGCGCGCAACTGGCCGTCCTTGATCCGCGCGGCCAGCACCTTCATGGCTTTTTCCTTGTTGCGGTGCTGGCTGCGGTCGTCCTGGCACTCCACCACGATGCCGGTGGGCAGGTGGGTCAGGCGCACGGCGGAGTCGGTCTTGTTCACGTGCTGGCCGCCCGCGCCCGACGCGCGGAACGTATCGACACGCAGGTCTGACGGATTGATCTCGACCTCGCCCACCTCGTCGGCCTCGGGCATCACGGCCACGGTGCAGGCCGACGTATGGATGCGACCCTGCGCCTCGGTGGCCGGCACGCGCTGCACGCGATGGCCACCCGACTCGAACTTGAGCTTCGAGAACGCGGCATCGCCGGCAATGCGCACAATCACTTCCTTGTAGCCGCCCAGGTCGGATGCGGATTCGCTCATGACTTCCACCTGCCAGCGCCGGCGTTCCGCATAGCGCGTGTACATGCGCAGCAGGTCGGCCGCGAACAGCGCGCTTTCCTCGCCGCCGGTGCCGGCGCGGATTTCGAGCAGCAGGTTGCGGTCGTCGTTGGGGTCCCTGGGCAGCAGCAGCGTCTGCAGCGATTTCTCCAGGCCGTCGAGCCGTTCGCGCGCGGCGTCGATCTCGTCGGCGGCAAAGTCCTTCATCTCGGGATCGTCCAGCAGCGCCTGCGCGGTGGCCAGGTCGTCCTGCGCCTGGCGATACTGCGCGTACTGCTCGGCCACCGGCGACAGTTCGGCATGTTCGCGCGACAGCTTGCGGTACTGGTCCATGTCCGCCGTGGCCGTTTCGCTGGCGAGCAGGGCGTTGACTTCGTCGAGTCGCTCGGCCAGCTGGTCGAGCTTGTGGAGCATGCTGGGTTTCATCGGTAGCGGAATCGGGAGGCTGGGGGACGCGGTGGCGTGGCCACGGCGCGGATCGGCGGGCGGATACCCGGTGGCGCCGGCGGACGCCAGCGCGGCATGGACAACGCGGCTAGCGTTCCGAGTGACTGCTGTGGCGGAACAGGCCCGGCACCAGGCGCAGCAGCGCCTCGCGGTCTTCGCCCTGGGTGTGGTTCAGCGCGTGCGTGGGGCCGTGCAGGAACTTGCGGGTCAGCGCGCCGGACAGGGCTTCGAGCACGGCGGCCGGATCGTCGCCACGCGCCAGCATGCGGCGGGCACGCTCCATTTCGGCCTGGCGGATGGCTTCGCCGCTGGCCTGCAGGTCGCGGATCACGGGCACCACGCTGCGCGTTTCGAGCCAGTGCATGAAGTTCTGCACGCGCGATTCGATGATGGCCTCGGCCTGGGCCACGGCGGCCTGGCGCATCGCGTTGCCCTCGCGCACGACGGCGCCAAGGTCGTCGACGGTATAGAGGAACACGTCGTTCAGGCGCGCCACTTCGGGTTCGACGTCGCGCGGTACGGCCAGGTCGACCATCATGATCGGACGGTGCTTGCGCCGCTTGACCGCGCGCTCCACCGCACCCAGGCCGATGATCGGCAGCGAGCTTGCGGTGCACGACACGACGATGTCGAACTCGTGCAGGCGCTCGCCCAGGTCCTGCAGGCGGATGGCCTGCGTGGTCAGGCCCTGCTCGGCCAACTGCTCGGCCAGCTTCTCGCCGCGTTCCACGGTGCGGTTGGCCACCACCACCTGGCGCGGCTTCTGCGCGGCGAAGTGCGTGGCGCACAGTTCGATCATCTCGCCGGCGCCGATGAACAGCACGCGCTGCGTCGACACACTTTCGAAAATCCGCTGGGCCAGGCGCACGGCGGCCGCGGCCATCGATACCGAGTGCGCGCCGATCTCGGTCTGGCCGCGCACTTCCTTGGCCACCGCGAACGTGCGCTGGAACAGCTGGTTCAGGTAGGTGCCCAGCGCGCCGGCTTCGCCAGCGGTACGCACCGCGTCCTTGAGCTGCCCCAGAATCTGGGTTTCGCCCAGCACCATCGAGTCGAGCCCGCTGGCCACGCGGAAGGCATGGCGCACGGCTTCGGACTGGGGCAGGGCGTACAAATGCGGCGCCAGATCCCCTGCGGGCACGTTGTGATGCTGGGCCAGCCAGCGCAGCGTGTGCTCGAAACCTTCCTGACCCGGCTGCAGCACATCGGTGGCGCAGTAGATCTCGGTACGGTTGCAGGTGGAAAGAATGGCGGCCTCGGTGCCGTTGCGCCCAGCCAGGTGGGTGCGCAGCGCGCCGAGTGCGGGTTTGATCTGCTCAAGCGGAAACGCCACACGCTCGCGGAGCGAGACGGGTGCCGTGGTGTGATTGATACCGATCGCGAGCAGTTGCATTTGTGGGGTTGGGTTGCCGTCCGGAACGGTGCCGGAAGCGGTGGTCATTATACCGCTCCGTTACAAAGTTGCAGGGAACCCCGAGCGGCGCCGCCGACCTGCAGTATCGTTACGACACATCCACTTTTGCTGTGGATCAAAAGACACGGGAGTTGTTATGTTCGGACTGGCAGTGGTGGGCGCAGTGGTGGGTTTCGGCGGACGGCTTTTGCACCCGGCCGGCCGCGTGGTCACCGTGCCGACCGCGCTATTGCTGGGCGTGCTGGGTGCGCTCGCCGCGTTCTATGGCGGGCGCGCAGCGCATCTGTTTACCGACGGGCAGATATTCGGATGGGCCGCCGCCATCGCCGGCGCTGCGCTGCTGGTGGCTGTGTGGGGCGTGGCGCGGCCCCGCCGGTAATTTCAGAACGAACAAAATGGTCAGGAACCGGCGCCCAGGGCGATATGCCTGATCAGCCTCTTGCGTCCAGAAAGCGACGCAGGATGGCGCTGGAGTAATGGCTGGCCACGTCGCGCAAAAACGACGAAAAATCTACATGTGCCGTATCGTCCGCTCGGTCGGACACGGTGCGCATCAAGGCGTAGGGCACGCCATATTCGTGGCAGATCTGCGCCAGCGCGGCGCCCTCCATTTCCACCGCCTGCAGTCCGGGCAGGGCCTGTCGCAAATCGGCAACGGCCGCCGGCGCGTTGATGAACTGGTCGCCGCTGGCAATCATGCCGACGTGCAGGCGCGGCTGATCGACGCCGAAGCGGGCCAGCACGCCATCGGGCACCTCGGTGGCCAGATCGTCGCGCAGGAAGTCTTCCGCCGCGCCGCGCAACGCAGCGGTGAGTACGGGGTCGGCCGGGAATTCGGCCCGGTCCAGCAGGGGCACCTCGTGGCGCGGAAACAGCGGGCGCGCATCCATGTCGTGCTGGACGGTGCGGTCGGCCACCACGATGTCGCCGACCCGTACGTCAGTGCCCACTCCGCCTGCGAGGCCCGTAAAAACGATCTCATCGACGCCAAATTCCCGGATAAGTGTCACCGTGGTAGCCGCTGCCGCGACCTTGCCGACACGCGCCAGCACCAGGACCACGGCCTGGCCATGCAGCGTGCCGCGGTAGTAATCGCGCATGCCGATGGTTTGCATGGTGGCGCGGGCGTCTTCATGGCGCATGGCGGCGATCAGGCCGTCTACTTCGTGATGCAGGGCGGCGAGGATGCCGAGAGTCATGGTGAGGTGTCGGACTGGATCGAAAACGGCGCCAGCTTACCGGCGACCGGAACGATGCGGAAGCCGGGCCGAGTGTGGACAGCGTGCGACATTCGAACATGACAATAGTGTTCGATTGTGTGGTTTGCAATACATGGCGTTACAATCCGTTGCGATTAATGCGATTCATTCGCATTCGTATTTTCGATAAGCAACGAGAGAGAAATCCATGTCAGTCCGCGCCCGGGGCCGCGTTTGCCGCTCGCACGTCCTTCAGATGACCACCCTTGCCCTGAGCATGCAGGCCGCCAGCCTGGCCATCGCCCAGGAACAGGTGCCCGCCGCCGAACCGGCCCATCACAGCCTGCCCGTGGTGACGGTCAGCGGCAGCAGCGGCGTGGAGTCGCCCACGGGCCCGGTGCAGGGCTTCGTGGCCAAGCGCGCCGTGACGGCCACCAAGACCGATACGCCGATCATCGAGACGCCGCAGTCGATCACGGTCATCACGCGGGATCGCATGGAGTTGCAGGGTGCGCAGTCGGTGGCGCAGGCGGTGGGCTATACGGCCGGCGTCACCACGGCCGGCTTCGCCAACGACAACCGTACCGATACGATCAAGATCCGCGGCACCGATTCCACCCAATACCTGGACGGCCTGCTGAACGCGGTCGGCTTCTATAACAACACCCGCCCCGATCCCTACGCGCTGGAGCGCATTGAAGTGCTGAAGGGGCCGTCGGGCATGCTGTACGGCCAGGGCGCCGTGGGCGGCGTCGTGAACCTGGTGTCGAAGCGGCCGCAGGCGGAGGCGGCGCGCGAGATCGGCGTGAGCTTCGGCAACTACAACCGCAAGCAGATCCAGGCCGACTTTACCGGCCCGATCGATGCCGATGGCAAGTGGCTGTACCGCTTCGTGGCGATGGCGCGCGACAGCGATGCGTCGGTGGACTACGTGAAGGACAACCGGTATTTCATCGCGCCGTCGCTGACGTACCGGCCGAACGCCGACACCGAATTCACGCTGCTGGCCAACTTCCAGAAGGACGACAGCGGCACGATGATCGGCTTCTTCCCGTGGCGCGGCACCCTGATTGAGAACCCGGCCGGCCAGATCCCGCAGAACTTCTTCGTCAGCGAACCGGGATTCGACAAGTACACGGCCGAGCAGCACGCCGTGGGCTACCAGTTCTCGCACCGTTTCAACGACACCTTCACGGTGCGCCAGAACCTGCGTTACTCGCACAGCACGGTGGACTACCGCAGCATCTACACCACCGGCTTCACCGGCGCCACGCACGGCTGGGTGCCGGGCAGCGACACCATGCTGCGCCGCGTGCTCTACCTGAACCAGCCAACGCTGAACCAGTTCGCCGTGGATACCCAGGGCCAGGCGAAATTCCGCACCGGTCCGGTTGGCCACACGTTCCTGGCCGGGATGGACTACCAGAACAGCGAGAGCACGGGCCGCACCAATGCCAACGGATCGGCCGCGCCGATCAACGTGTTCAACCCGGTCTACGGCAACTACGTGGCGCCCACGGCGTTCCGTGACCTGCCGCCGGCCAAGCAGATCCAGACCGGCGTGTACCTGCAGGACCAGATCGAATGGGACAAGTGGCTGCTGATGGTGGGGCTGCGCTACGACTGGTCGCGCGCGGCGCAGGACAACACGCCGTCGGCCTCGCGTGACGACAACGAACTGACCAAGCGATTCGGCCTGATGTACCGGTCCGACTTCGGGCTGAACCCGTATGTCAGCTATGCCGAGTCGTTCCAGGGGCAGGCCGGTTTCAATGTCGACGGCACGGCATTCAAGCCGCTGCGCGGCAAGCAGTGGGAAGCCGGTATCAAGTACCAGCCGCCGGGCAGGAACATGACGCTGACGGCGGCCGTGTTCGACATGCGCGAGGAAAACCGCAAGGTGGCCGGCGTGGTCAACGGCATGGCGGGCACGGTGCAGATCGGCGAGGCCCGCACGCGCGGCGCCGAACTGGAGGCGCTGGTGTCGCTCGGCCGGCTGGACCTGATCGCCGCGTACACGTTCCTGAACGCCAGGACGCTGGAAGGCACGGCGGCCGAGCAGGGGCAGCGGCTTGCCAGCGTGCCGGCCAACACGGCGTCGCTGTGGGCCAACTATCGCTTCAGCCTGTTCGATATCCCGGGCTTCCTGGCCGGCGCCGGCGCGCGGTACAACGGTCCGAGCACGGACGGCACGGGCAACAACCGGGTGGGCGGCTTCACGGTGTTCGACGCCGTGGTGGCCTACGATCGCGGCCCGGTGCGCGTATCGCTGAACATGAACAACGTGTTCGGCAAGCAGTACGTCTATAGCTGTATCGCGCGCGGCGACTGCTTCTTCGGCACGCAGCGTTCGATCATCGGCAACGTGACCTACCGCTTCTGACGCGTCCGGTTCCGGGCCGGCGCGCCCCCGGGAGACTTCGGCGTGCCGGTTTGCTAGCATGCAGCCCATGCCGACTCTTCGGGGGATCGCCGGTTGGAAACTTTCACGTCTCGCCGCACCATCCAGCAGGCGCTGGCCGACTGGCGCGCCCAGGGCCGCCTTGGCGCCGCCGACCTGCTGGCCGCCTGGGCGCCCACGCTGCCCCGCCGCGCCCACTGGCATGACTGGCTGGACCGCGCGCTGCTGATCCTCGGCACGGCGCTGCTGTGCGCCGGTGTCATCGTCTTCTTCGCCTTCAACTGGGCGTCACTTCATAAATTCTCCAAATTCGGACTGCTGGCCGGGCTGCTGACGCTGCTGGCCGGGTATGCCGCGTGGCGTCCTGCTGGCGACATGGCGGGCCGGGCCGCGCTGGGCGGTGCGCAGATGGTGTCCGGTGTGCTGATGGCCGTGATCGGGCAGACCTACCAGACCGGCGCCGATGCCTGGCAGCTGTTCGCGCTGTGGACGCTGCTGGCCGTGCCCTGGGCGCTGGCGGCCCGTGCGGCGCCGCACTGGTGGATCGTGCTGGTCATCGGCAACGTGGCGCTGCTGCGGTTCTGCAGCGTGAGGCTGGGCATCGGCGGCATGTTCGAACTGCTGTTCTCGGCCCGGTTCGCACGCGAGACGATGATGTTCCTGCTCGGGACGTCGATCCTCCAACTGGCGGTCTGGTACGTGCTGGCGCGCCGGGCGGGGCGCTGGGGCTTCGTGGGCGCTACCGGCCCCAGGCTGCTGGGCCTGCTGGCCTGCGGCTATGCGGGATGGGTGGGATTGACGAGCGTGCTGACCGGCCAAGTGAATGCCACGGGCCTGCTGGTCAGCGCGGTGGCGCTGGCGGGCCTGGCGGCCTGGTTCCGCTGGCGCGCATTCGACATCGTCGTGCTGAGCCTGACGTGCCTGACCGGCATCGGCGTGATCGTCTCGGCGGTGGGCCGCTGGCTCGCCGATTTCCACGGCGATTTCGGCGCCTTCCTGCTGCTGGCGCTGCTGACCATCGGCCTGGCCGTGGCAGCCGCCACGTGGCTGCTGCGCGCCTGGCGCGAGACATCGGGGAGCCAGGCATGAGCCAGCATCCGATCGACCGGATGGATCCGACCGAACAGACCGAACGCGGGCTCTGGAACCAGCTGGCCGCGCGCGGCACGGTGCGGGGCGACTATGCGCCGATCTTGCGCACGCCATGGCCGATCCGCCTGCTGATGGGCGGCGCGGGCTGGCTGGGGGCGCTGTTCTTCCAGATCTTCCTGCTCGGCACCGTGTTTGCCACCACGCGCGGCAACGGCCCGGCCATGGCCGTCACTGGCCTGGTGATGATCGGCATCGCCGTCGCGCTGTACCGCGTGACCGGCCGCGAAAGCGGCCGCATTGCGCTCGGGCAGTTTGCGCTGGCCCTGAGCCTGGGCGGCCAGGGCATGGTCATCGCCGGCGTGGGCGAGGCGCTGGGCTTCCGGCGATTCCTGGAAACCGCGCCGTTCTGGCTGGGCGTAGCCCTGTTTGAAGCGGTGCTGTTCGTGCTGGTGCCCGATCGCCTGCACCGCCTTCTGGCGATGCTCGCCCTGTGGCTGGCGCTGGGCATTGCCGCATGCGTGGCGCTGGGCGACCTGATCGCGCCGCGCTGGACCGCCATTCCAATGACGCTCGGGCCGATGACGGCGCTGGCATTTGCCGCGTTGCTGGCCTTCGTCATGCACGAGGACCGGCTCGCGGCGGCGGGGCGCCTGCAGATGGCCGAGCCTGCCGCCGATGCCACGTTGCTGATGGCGCTGCTGGGTGCGCTGGTGGTGACCGGTTTTGCGCACCCGGCCGACCTGATCTTCGGCGTCGACACGCCCTGGCGCGCGCAGGGCGGATGGCTGGCCGGCGCGCTGCTTGGGGGGGCGCTGGTGGCCATGACGCTGCTGGAGAGCCGGCGGCTGGCGTGCAGCACGCCGGTTGGCGTGGCGATGGTGGCGGTGGCCGTCGCGTTCAGCGTCTTGATGGTGTACGCCCCGGCCGTGACGGCCGGCGCGCTGGCACTGGCCATGGCGCTGCGGCGCGGTTCGCTGCCGTGGCTCGGGCTGGCCATCGCCACGGTGCTGATCGGCTTTGTCTGGTACTACAGCACGCTGCAGTGGACGCTGCTGGCCAAGTCCGCCACGCTGGTCGCCGCCGGCGCGCTGCTGCTGGCCGCCCGCGCCGCGCTGGCGCGTATCGCCCACACGGAGGCCGTGGCATGAAACGCTGGATCATCGTGGGATGGCTGATGACGGTTGGCGTCGCCCTGGCGGGCATCGCCGGCAAGGAGCGGCTGCTGGCACGCGGCGATGTGGTGTACCTGCGGCTGGCGCCGGTGGACCCCCGCTCGCTGATGCAGGGCGACTACATGGCGCTGAATTTTTCGATCGCCAACGCGGTGCGCGTGGCGCATGGCACGGCGCCGACCCGGCTGGCACGCGAGGAAGTCATCGTGATCCGTCGCGACGCGCGCAACGAAGGCCATTTCGTCCGCCTGCACAAGGGCGAGCCGCTGGCCGCCGACGAGCGCCTGCTGCGTGTGCAGAACGTGCCGGCGCGGTGGGGCGGCACCGGCGTGCAGGTATCGACGGACGCGTGGTTCTTCCAGGAAGGCCAGGCGGAGCGCTATGCCCAGGCGAAGTTCGGAGAATTCCGAGTCGATGCCGACGGGCAGGCCTTGCTCGTGGGGATGCGGGACGAGGCGCTGCGCGGCATGTAGCCGCGCACCGGCCGCTGCAATGAAAAATCGCCCGCAACCATTACGGCTGCGGGCGATTTTCGTGGGTTCGGGCAGGGGAGACGGCTCCCCGGCGCGGCTTAGACGTTGAACAGGAAGTTCATCACGTCGCCGTCCTGCACCACGTATTCCTTGCCTTCGGCGCGCATCTTCCCGGCTTCCTTGGCGCCCGTTTCGCCCTTGTACTGGATGTAGTCGGCGTAGGCGATGGTCTGGGCGCGAATGAAGCCGCGTTCGAAGTCGGTGTGGATCACGCCGGCGGCCTTCGGGGCGGTGTCACCCACGTGGATCGTCCAGGCGCGCACTTCCTTCACGCCAGCCGTGAAGTACGTCTGCAGGCCCAGCAGCGTGAAGCCGGCGCGGATCACGCGGTCCAGGCCCGGTTCTTCCATGCCCAGGTCGGCCAGGAATTCGGCCTTGTCGGCGTCGTCCAGGTCGGCGATCTCGGCCTCGATGGCGGCGCAGACGGCCACCACCGGCGAGCCGGTGGCCTTGGCGTATTCGCGCACGGCGTCCAGGTGCGGGTTGTTCTCGAAGCCGTCTTCACGCACGTTGGCCACGTACATGGTGGGCTTGGCGGTGATCAGGCAGAACGGGCGCAGGGCATCCCACTCCTCCGGCGACAGGTCCAGCGTGCGCACGGCCTTGGCCTGGTCCAGCACGGCCTGCGATTTTTCCAGCACGGCCACCAGGCGCTGCGCTTCCTTGTCGCCAGCGCGGGCCGGCTTGATATAGCGCGCCAGGGCCTTCTCGACGGTGGCCAGGTCGGCCAGCGCCAGTTCGGTGTTGATGACTTCGATGTCCGACAGCGGATCGACCTTGCCCGCCACGTGGATCACGTTGTCGTCCTCGAAGCAGCGCACCACGTGCGTGATGGCGTCGGTTTCGCGGATGTTGGCCAGGAACTGGTTGCCCAGGCCTTCACCCTTGGACGCGCCGGCCACCAGGCCAGCGATATCGACGAACTCGACGGTCGCCGGCAGGATGCGCTCGGGCTTGACGATTTCCGCCAGCTTGGCCAGCCGCGGATCCGGCACTTCCACCACGCCCACGTTGGGTTCGATGGTGCAGAACGGATAGTTCTCGGCGGCGATGCCGGCCTTGGTCAGGGCATTGAACAGCGTGGACTTGCCGACGTTGGGCAGGCCGACGATGCCGCATTTGAGGCTCATGGGAAACCTTTAACAATCAATGGGTTGCAGTGCGTCTGACGCGCGGCGGGCGGGCGGTCGGACAAGCGACCTGCGATGCCGGGGCAGAGTGGGTCAGGCGGGACAGGACCAGTGGATCGGGGCGTTGCTCAACGATCCGTGCCGGATACGGCCGCCGGAAAAACCGCCATTGTAACCCTGCGGGACGCCGCGCTGGCACGGCGCGAAGCCGCGCGCCGGGGGCGTCCGTCGGGCGCGGTTGCGTTCCCTTCACTTGCCGGGGTGGCCGGGCCGAGCGCGCCACGGCCGCCGCCGGCCGATTCCGCGATTTTGTTCGCTATCCCTCATAACTCGCGCCATTTCGCGCGATTCCGAAAGATGGCTCCGCATAAAATTCGTCCCTTGTCGTGCGCGATACCGCACGCGGCCGCTGTGGAGGTTTCTGTGGGTTCGTCAGCGATGTCTTGATGCAGTGGATCCAGAAGGGTACGAACTATGTCGAGGGATTATCGAAGGGAGCTTGATGGACTGAGGGCCCTGGCGGTATTGGCCGTCATCGTGAATCATCTGGAACGGCAGTGGATGCCGGGCGGTTATCTCGGCGTAGACATTTTCTTCGTCATATCCGGGTATGTGATCACGGCATCGCTGTTTTTCCGCAGCGATCGCGGATTAGGCGACCTGCTGCTGAATTTCTACGCGCGGCGCATCAAGAGACTGGCTCCGGCGCTGATTGTTTTTGTCGGCGTCACGGCGGTTGCGATCGCGTTATTCGACCCCCGCCCATGGGGGCACCTGAAAACCGGCGCGGCGGCGCTGTTTGGCCTGTCCAATATCTACCTGATCGTGCAGGCGGCTGATTATTTCAGCGATTCGACGCAGCTGAATGTCTTTGTCCATACCTGGTCGCTCGGCGTCGAGGAACAGTTTTACGCGGTGTTCCCGTTCATGGTGTGGCTGCTCGGTTTCCGGCGGCTCAATGGCAGCAGGCAGGGCCGGTTTTACTGGGTGCTTGGCCTGTCTGCCGTGGCATCGCTGGCGGCATTTGTCTGGCTGGGCACAAGTAAGCCGATCGTCTCCTACTATTCGATGCCGACGCGCTTCTGGGAACTTGCGGCAGGCGCCCTGGCTTTCGGCTGGCTGAATCGACGCGACACTGACGGATCGGTCGGGACCAGTGCCTGGATTGCCGCCATGGCGCTGGCCTGCATGCTGGCAGTCCTGTTTGTGCCGGAGACGTATCACACGCTGTCGACGATCGCGGTGGTGGCAGCCACCGCCGCCTTTATCGTGGCGGTTCGGCGTGATACGGCGGTGTATCGCCTGTTGACGCGCAAGCCGGTGATCTATATCGGGCTGATTTCGTACTCGCTGTATTTGTGGCATTGGGGCGTGATTGCGGTGAGCCGGTGGACGGTCGGCGTGCATTGGTGGACCGTGCCGTTTCTGCTGGTGGCCATGTTCGGCCTGGCGGCGCTCTCGTATCACTGCATCGAGCGCCCGCTCCGGGCTGCGAACTGGTCCGCCAGGCCGTCGATCACCATCGGCTATGGGCTGGCCACGTCGGCCTGCTTGTGCCTCGCGCTGGTGTTGGTCCTGAATCCGATGAGCGGGCGACTGTATGCCGGCCGCCTGCCGGCGATGGCCGCGGTTGGCACGTCAACGCTCACCGATGCCTATTCGCTGCAGGGCACCGATTCGGTGTGGATGGGCGATCCCTGCGTGCTGTCGGATAACGATCAGGTGGGCAAGGTCATTCCGCGCAGGGCCTGTACCCTGGGTAATTTTGAAAATGCCCGGAAGCATGTCCTGGTGATCGGAAACTCGATGTCGACCGCATTTGTCCAGGCTTTCGACGATCTGGTGCTGCGGGACGGCTACTCGGTCACCCTGGTGTCGTCATGGGGTGCCTCGCCAGTCCGCGAAATCGCCAATCGTGGTGCGTGGAACCGGGCGAATGACGATTATTGGGCGCGCGTCGTCCCGGAATCGATTCAGGGGCTTCGGCCGGGCGACTGGGTATTCATGATCAATGACGTGGCCGAATTGTCCCCGAAGGTGGCAACCCCGGAGAGCATCGACAGGCTGCAGACATTGGCGAACGGCCTGGAAGCCTTTTCAGATAATCTGGCCAGCAGGAATATCCGTCTGGCCGTCCTTCACGGCAATCCATTTGCCAGGGATGCAAACTGCGAGCCGGTATCAGCCGTCAAGCAATGGTTTTCGCCGTTCGACAGCGTTTGCAAGTTCTATACGAAGGACGACACATTGCGACGGCGCGAGAATCTGGACAAGGTGTTGCGCGGGCTGGAATCGCGCAAAAAAATCAAGGTCGTGGACCTGATCGATATCTTTTGCCCGGGCACCGTCTGCAATTACAGCGCGGCAAATGGGCAGATCCTGTATCGGGATGTCTGGTCGCATCCGTCAGTCGAAGGCGCAAGGCTTTCCAGCGCGGCCATACGCAAGGTATTCGTGGCCGACATGCACTAGGCGGCGGACGGTGACGGCGGGCGGGAGCCGGCCGGCGGTGCGGCCCGTCGTCGTGCGGCCAATGCCGCACCCGTCACGTCGCTATAATCCAGCCATGTCCGGACCTGCCGTGCCGGCGCCTAGCGCCGCCGCCCAATCGATGTCATCGAATCCTTCTTCCCGCTTCCAGATCGCCGTGGTCGGCGGTGGCATTGTCGGCAAGGCCTGTGCGCTGCTGCTGGCGCAACAGGGCATGCAAGTGGTGCTGGTGGCGCCGCGCCCCGCTGGCGATACCGCGCGCACCGGCGACGATGACTGGGATAGCCGCATCTACGCGTTCTCGGCCAGTTCGCAGGCGCTGCTGGAGCGGCTGCGGGTCTGGGAGGCGCTGGACCCGGCGCGCGTGCAGCCGGTGCGCGACATGCGCATCTATGGCGACGAAAGCGCCTGCGAGACCGATCCCTCGCCGCATGGCGACCTCCATTTCTCGGCCTACGCTGCCGCCGTGCCGCAACTGGCCTGGATCGTCGAATCGGGCCACGTCGAGCGTGTGCTCGATACCGCGCTGCGCTTCCAGCATCAGGTGAAATGGTTCGACGACACGGCCGAGCAGCTGGAGCGCGACATCGACGGTGTGACGCTCACGCTGGCCAGCGGCGAGCGCATGCGCGCCAACTGCCTGGTGGGCGCCGACGGCGCGCGGTCGTGGGTGCGCCAGCAATGCCATATCGGCACCACGCAGCGGCGCTACCGCCAGCTGGGCGTCGTCGCCAACTTCCGCTGCGAACTGCCGCATCAGGAAACCGCCTGGCAGTGGTTCCTGGGCTGCCCCGAAAAACTGATGGCCGACGAGGAATCGGCCAATGGCGAGATCCTGGCCATGCTGCCGCTGCCGGGCAACCGGGTGTCGATGGTGTGGTCGGCCGACGAGGCCCATGCGCGCGACCTGCTGGCCCTGTCGCCCGAAGCCTTGGCCGCCACCGTGGCCCAGGTGGCCAGCGGCGCCGTGGGCGCCCGCTTCGGCACGCTGCGCTGCATTACGCCGGCGCAGGGTTTTCCGCTGGTGCTGCAGCGGGCAGATCACTTTGTCCAGCCGCACGTGGCGCTGGTGGGCGATGCGGCCCACGCGGTGCATCCGCTGGCGGGGCAGGGCATGAACCTGGGCCTGCGCGACGTGGTGGAACTTGGGCGGGTGATGGCCGACAAAGAGTCGTTCCGTCATGAAGGCGACCTGCGCCTGCTGCGCCGCTACGAGCGGGCCCGCGCCACTGACCTGCTGTCGCTGACGGCGGCCACTGACGGTCTGCACCGGCTGTTTTCGCTGCCCGGCACGCCAGCCCGGGTGGTGCGGAACCTGGGCATCCGTGCGGTGGGCAGCCAGGGGCTGCTCAAGCGGTTCCTGATCGGCCGCGCACTCGGGTAGTCCGGCCGGCGCCGATCACGCGGATACCCCGAGCTTCCCGGAACGCGCGACAATCTCGCCATCGGCGCCGAATGCGGCCAATCCCGCTTTCGGCGATTTACCGATGACATGCAAAGCCGGCACACTGACCGGCATATCGTTACCTGGAGTCAATATGTTGCAACTGTTCCGCCGCCGATCCGCACGCGTTGCCGCGATCGCCGCCCTTGCCAGCGGCGTGGCCGCAGCGGGCTATGCCCTTCACGCGCTGGCCGCGGACGAACCGGGCACGGACAAGATCAAGCAGTCGATCCAGAAGATGCTGGGCGGCCGTGCCGAGGTGAAGAGCGTGACCCGCGCGCCCGTGCCGGGCCTGTACGAGGTCAACGTCGGCGGCCAGCTGGTCTACACGGACTCCACCGGCCGCTACATCCTCAACGGCGAGCTGATCGACACCAAGACCAATACCAACCTGACCGAAGAGCGCCTGGCCGAGATCAACAAGATCAAGTGGTCGGACCTGCCGCTGACCCGCGCCATCAAATGGACCAAGGGCGACGGCAGCCGCGCCGTGGCCGTGTTCTCCGACCCGAACTGCGGGTACTGCAAGAAGATCGAGCAGACCTTCCAGCAGATGGACAACATTACCGTCTACACCTTCCTGTACCCGGTGCTGTCGCCGGACTCGTCGGTCAAGGCCAAGCAGGTCTGGTGCGCGGCGGACCGCACCAAGGTATGGCGCGACTGGATGCTGAACCACGTGGCGCTGGTGGGTAACGGCAGCTGCAAGACGCCGATCGACGACAACCTGGCGCTGGGCCAGAGCCTGAATATCACGGGCACGCCGGCGGTGTTCTTTACCGACGGCACGCGTATCCCGGGCGCGGCGGATGCCGCCACGCTCGAACGCAAGCTCGCAAGCCTCAAGAAATAACGACGACGCCGGACCCCAGCCGGCTGTCAGGAACGGCCGGCACTGTCCGGCCGTTTTTCATTTCCGGACGCCCCTTTCCGGACGCCCCTTTTGTCCATCCACAAGAAAACGGGAGACGCCATCATGACGTTCCAGGCTTTGCTGCTGACCCAGGCCGACGACAAATCCACGCAGGCGCAGATCGCCCAGCTTGACGAAAGCCAGTTGCCCGAGGACGGCAACGTGCTCGTGGCCGTCGATTATTCGACGATCAACTTCAAGGACGGCCTGGCGATCACGGGCCGCTCGCCCGTGGTGCGCAAATGGCCGATGGTGGCCGGCATCGACGGCGCGGGCACGGTGCTGGATTCCACCGATCCGCGCTGGAAGACCGGCGACCGCGTGGTGCTGAACGGCTACGGCGTGGGCGAGACGCACTGGGGCTGCCTGGCGCAGCGCGCGCGGCTCAAGGGCGAATGGCTCGTGAAGCTGCCGGACGCCTTCACCACGCGCCAGGCCATGGCCATCGGCACGGCTGGCTATACGGCCATGCTGTCGGTGCTGGCGCTGGAGCGCGGCGGCGTGAACGGCCCGGTGCGGCCCGGCGATGGCGACGTGCTGGTGACCGGCGCCTCGGGCGGCGTGGGGTCGGTGGCGATCGCCATCCTGTCCAGGCTCGGGTATCGCGTGACGGCCTCGACCGGCAAGTCGTCGGAAGCCGACTTCCTGCGCGCGCTGGGTGCCGCCGACGTGATCGACCGCGCCGAACTGGGCGTCCCCGGCAAGCCGCTGCAGAAGGAACGCTGGGCAGCGGTGGTGGATTCGGTGGGCTCCCACACGCTGGTCAACGCGTGCGCACAGGTGCGCTACGGCGGCGTGGTCACGGCGTGCGGGCTGGCGCAGGGCATGGATTTTCCGGCGTCGGTGGCGCCGTTCATCCTGCGCGGCGTGACGCTGGCCGGCATCGACAGCGTGATGGCGCCGATGCCGCTGCGCGAGACGGCGTGGAAGCGGCTGGCGCAAGACCTGGCGCCCGACCGGCTGCAGGCCATCACACGCGAGATCCGGCTGGGCGAGGCCATCGAGGCGGGCCGCAAGATCATGGAAGGCGGCATGCGCGGGCGCGTGGTCGTCGATGTGAACGGCTGACGCGCGGGGCTCGTAGATATCGCACGTCCCGGATGGTCCGGGGCGTGACGCTACAATCGTGACCATGACGCCGATCCGCTACGCCATCGCCCCGCTTCAACCGGAAGCCCACCTGTTCGCCGTGACCGTGACGGTGGACGTTCCCGACCCGGCCGGCCAGGTCTTCACGCTGCCCGCGTGGATTCCGGGCAGCTACATGATCAGGGATTTCGCACGCAACATCGTCCGCATCCGCGCCGACGCGGGCCGCGTCCGCGTGCCGCTGACCAAGCTCGACAAGCAGACCTGGCAGGCCGCCCCGGTACCGGCCCAGGCCGGTCCGCTGACGCTGAGCTACGAGGTCTACGCGTGGGACCTGTCGGTGCGCAGTGCGCACCTGGACACGACCCACGGCTTCTACAACGGCAGCTCGGTATTCCTGCGCGTGGTGGGGCAGGACGCGCATCCGTGCACGGTCGACATCCATCCGCCCGCCGGCGAGGCCTATGCCGACTGGCGCGTGGCCACGTCGCTGCCCGAGGCCCGCGGCCCGGGCGGTGCCCGCCGCTACGGGTTTGGCCGCTACCAGGCGGCCGACTACGACGATCTGATCGACCATCCCGTGGAGATGGGAACGTTTGCGCTGGGCACCTTCCGCGCCTGCGGCGCGCAGCACGACGTGGTGTTCACGGGCCGCGTGCCGCAGCTGGACATGGCGCGCATCTGCCGCGACCTGAAGCAGATCTGCGAGGCGCAGATCAGGCTGTTCGAGCCGCGTTCGGCCCGCGCGCCGTTCCTGGACAGCAATCGCCGCTACGTCTTCATGACGATGGTCACCACCGACGGCTACGGCGGCCTGGAGCACCGTGCCAGCACGGCACTGATGTGCGCGCGCAACGACCTGCCCGTGCGCGGCAACAGCGAGACCAGCGAGGGGTATCGCACCTTCCTGGGCCTGTGCAGCCACGAGTACTTCCACACCTGGAACGTCAAGCGCATCAAGCCGGCGGCATACGTGCCGTACGACCTGACGCAGGAAACGTACACGCCGCTGCTGTGGCTGTTCGAGGGCTTCACCAGCTACTACGACGACCTGATCCTGGTGCGCACCGGGCTGGTCTCCGAGCAGCAGTACGTGGACATGCTGGCCAAGACCTGGAACGGCGTGCTGCGCGGCAACGGCCGCACCAAGCAGAGCGTGGCCGAAAGCGCCTTCGATGCCTGGACGAAATACTATCGCCAGGACGAGAACGCACCGAATGCCATCGTCAGCTACTACACCAAGGGGTCGCTGGTGGCGCTGGCGCTGGACCTGACCATCCGCGAAAAGACGCGTGGCCGCCGGTCGCTGGACGACATCATGCGCGCGCTGTGGCAACGCTATGGCCGCGACTTCTACGCGCCGGGCGCCACCCGGCGCGGCGTGACAGAAGCCGAGGTGCATGCGCTGTTCGACGACGTGACCGGCCTGCGCCTGGGCAAGCTGCTGCGTGCGCTGACCGAAGGTACCGACGAGATCGGCCTGCCGGCGCTGTTCCGCGACTTCGGCATCGTGGCCGAGCCCCAGAAGCCGAACGGCAGTGCTGCGCTGGGCATCAAGACCCGTACCGATGACGGCTGGGTGCGCGTGAGCCAGGTGCTCGATGGCGGCGCGGGCCAGCGGGCCGGCGTGTCGGCGGGCGACCTGATCGCGGCCGTGGACGGCCTGCGCGTGGCGCCGGGCCAGCTCGACAAGCTGCTGTCGCGCTACCGCCCGGGCGACCGGGCCGAGCTGCACGTGTTCCGGCGCGACGAACTGCAGGTGCTGCCGGTGACCCTGGCGCGCGAGCCGGCCGCGCAGTACAAGGTCAAGCTGGAACCGGGCAAGCATGCGGGGCGAGCGCGCTGGCTGGGCCAGTAACCTGCCTGTCACGGCGCCGTGGCCATCATGGTGACGGCGCCCGCTCCCCGCCTGCCCCCGATTGATCTGTTTCTGCCCGGCTTCTGGCCTCCGCCCCATGGAATACGCGCACGACCCCCGCACGTTCCTGTTTTCGCATTACATCTACCGTGGCCTGCGGTCGGCCACGGGCGTGATCGGCCTGACACTGATCGCGATGCAGTTCATGGACCTGCCGAGCGCCATGGTGGTGTCGGTGGGCGCGCTCTGCACGAGCCTGATGGACTTGCCCAGCCCGCTGTCGCACAAGTTCAACGAGATGCTGGCCAGCGTGCTGCTGTGCACGGCCGTGACCGCGCTGGTGGCGCTGGCCACGCCGTTTCCGCGCGTGATGCCGTTCGTGCTGGTGCTGGTGACGTTCCTGGCCGGCATGATGACGGTCTACGGCAACAAGACCATGCCGCTGCAGTTCTCGATGCTGTTCGTCATGACGCTGACGGTCAACGAGGAATTCGTGGTGCGCAAGGCGCTGGAACACTCTGCGCTGTTCGGCGCCGGCGCGCTGGGCTACCTGCTGTATGCGATGACCGTCAGCTGGATCATGGAGCGCCGCACGCGCCAGCAGATTCTGGCCGAATCGCTATACGAGATGGCCGGGTACCTTGAGATCAAGGCAGCCTTCTACGACGCCGGCACCGACTACGACGAGCAGTTCAACCAGCTGGTGCGTCAGCAGATCGTGGTGGCCGAGCGCCAGCAGGCAGCCCGCGACATGGTGCTGCGCGGCAACAAGACGCCGCATGACGGGCTGCTGGTGCAGGTGCACCTGCGCATGCTCGACCTCTACGAGTACCTGCTGTCGACCAATACCGATTACGCGCTGCTGCGCCAGACCTTCGGCGGCACGCCGGTGCTGGACGGGCTGCGCCGGCTGGTGCTGGGGCTGTGCAAGGATCTGGAGGAAATCGCCTACGACGTCACGCGCGGCCGGCCGTCGTACAGCGCGTTCGACTATCGTCCCGACCTGCGCAAGGTGGAAGAGGAGATCGACCAGCTGCGCCATCACCATGTATCCCCGGCCGCGATGAACGCGCTGCGCGACACACTGGAGATGATTCGCGGCGCCATCACGCTCCTTGGCCAGCTGCACGAGGCATCGCGCACACCGGTCGAGCCGGCCCAGGTGCTGCCGGGCTCGGACATGACGCCGTTCCTGACACGGCAGAAATACGAATTCGGCGTGGTGCGCGACAACCTGCACTGGCGCTCGCCCGCCTTCCGCTTTGCGCTGCGCATCACGATGGCGGTGGCGGTGGGGCTGTGGCTGGGCGACCGGCTGCCGTATGCGTCGCACAGCTACTGGATCCTGCTGACCATCGTCGTGATCCTGAAGCCGAACTTCAGCATGACCAAGCAGCGATACAACGACCGCCTGATCGGCACGCTGATCGGCTGCATCGTCAGCGTGGGCATCCTGCGCTGGGTGCACGAGCCGCTGCTGCTGATCGGCATCCTGTACCTGGCGCTGGTGGCCAGCGCCGCGTTCGTGCAGATCAAATATCGCTATACGGCCATTGCCGCGTGCATCCAGGTGCTTATCCAGATCAACCTGCTGATCCCCGGCAGCCAGACCGTGGTGGGCGAGCGGCTGGTGGACACGGTGATCGGGGGCATCATCGCGTCGATTTTCAGCTTTGTACTTCCTAGCTGGGAGTACCGGGCGATTCCGAAACTGGTCGAGAACGTGCTGCAGGCCAACCGCCGCTATATCGCGGCCACGCGCGACCTGCTGACGCGCAAGGCCAAGGATGACTTTGCCTATCGCGTGCAGCGCAAGCAGTTCATGGACAACCTGTCCGCGCTGATCGGATCGTTCCAGCGCATGCTCGACGAGCCGCGCAGCCGGCATCGCGCCGTGGACAACCTGAGCCGCTTCATCGTGCAGAACTACCTGGTGGCGGCGCACGTGGCGGCGGCGCGCATTCAGGTGCGGCAGCACTATGGCGAGCTGGATGTCCCGGCGGCGGAAGCCGCGATCGAGCAGGCCACCGATGCCGCGCTGCGGTCCCTGACGCTGGCCAGCGAACGGCTGGCAGGCGAGGAACGGCACGGCCCGCGCGGTGCCGGCTTTATCCGTACGCCGGCCGAGACGGCAGTGGCGGGGGTGGGGCTGGTGCATGAAACCGCGCCGTCACCGGCCAGGGCCGGGGCGGGGTCGCCCGCGCTGGCGCAAGCGGCTTCGGACGACGAAGCCAGCGAGCGGCGCGCCCGCATCGCCGATTCGGCCGACCGACGCAAGGCCGATGTCCTGACCCAGGCGGCCGCGGCCGGAGAGATCGGCGCCAACGAGCCGCTGCAGAAGACGCAGGACCAGCATGCCGCCACATCGGCCAGTGCATCGGGCCGCGCCGCGAATGCGCTGCTGGAACGTCGCCTGCGCGCGCTGCGGGAGGATGCGGCCAAGATCGCGCTGCGGACCGGCGCGATCGGCCGGGCGATCCGCGTGCCGCTGAAGACTTGAGGCGTTCGGCTGCCGCGACGGTTTTCTTCCCGAAGATTCACGCCGCGACGGTTTTCTCCCCCGAAGATTCACGCCGCGGCGGTTTTCTTCCCGAAGATTCACGCCGCGACGGTTTTCTGCCCGAAGATTCACGCCGCGGCGGTTTTCTACACTCTCCCGCGCGCGGGAGAGGGGCGGGGAGAGGGCAGGCGCATGGAGTACTAACCCGGCTCGGCAAGTGCGACACGCTTGCCCTTTCCCCCAACTCCTCTCCCGCAGGCGGGAGGGCGAGCGCAACCCACATCCCTCACCCCTCCGCTGCAGCGCCGCCGTTCTCCTCTTCCGGCAGCGTCAGCATCCCGCTGTTGAACGAATAGCCATACACCTCGCCGTAGCGGCCCCAGTCGATGGCGATCCTGAGCACGCGCTCGGCTTCGTCGGGCTTCAGGTAGGCCTCCATCGCGCGCAGGATCGCTTCTTCGCCAACTTCGCCGTTCTCGCTCTGCTCCAGCTCGCGCCGGATGTGCGCGGCCAGCGCCACATGGGCCAGCAGCTGCTTGCCGAACAGCACCTTGCGCTCGGGCGGCTCGGTCTCGTAGTAGCTGCGGCCCAGCGCCGTGGCCGTGATGTCGCCGCGCTCGATCGTGACCAGGCCCAGCAGCTGCATCGCTTCGCAGGCGGGCAGCAGGTCATCGTCGGTCAGGCCGGCTTCCTCGGCCAGGTGCGGCAGGTCGGCGCGGCCGAAGAACGGCGACTCGTGCAGCAGGTCGAGCACGGCTTCCATCTGGCTGATATCGGCGTCGGGCAGGCGATAGCCGATCGGCGCGGCAGCCTGGGCCGGCACGCGCGGCCCCAGGGCGGCGGGCGACGTCATCAGCGTGTAGACCTCGTCGACCAGCGCGCGCACCTGGGCGTCGTCGCGGTTGCGCGGGCGCGGGAACGGCACCGGCACTTCGGCGCGCACCCGGCCCGGATCGCTGGACAGGATCACGATGCGGTCGGCCATCATCACCGCTTCCTCGATGTTGTGCGACACGATCAGGATGCTCCTGATATTGGCGCGGCCCGATTCCCAGAGGGCGAGCATCTCGTCGCGCAGCGTCTCGCCGGTCAGTACATCCAGTGCGGAGAACGCCTCGTCCATCAGCAGCAGGTCGGGCTCGGTCACCAGCGCACGGGCGATACCCACGCGCTGGCGCATGCCGCCCGACAGCTCGCGCGGCAGCGCGCTGTTGAAGCCCGACAGCCCGATCATGTCGATGGCCGCCTCGGCGCGGCGCGTGCGCTCGGCGCGGGCCACGCCCTGCGCTTCGAGCCCCAGTTCCACGTTCTGCTGCACCGTCAGCCACGGGAACAGCGCGAATGACTGGAATACCATCGCGATGCCTTCGGCGGTGCCGGCCAGCCGCCGGCCACGAAAATGCACCTCGCCGCGATCGGCCCCGACCAGGCCGGCCATGATGCGCAGCAACGTTGACTTGCCCGAGCCCGACTTGCCAAGCATGGCCACGATCTCGCCTTCGCGCAGGGTCAGGTTCACGCCTTCGAGCACGGCGCGGTCGGTGTGGTCTGCGGTGCGAAACATCTTGCCCACGCCGCGCAGGTCGATCACCGGATGGGCGTTGTCTTGCAGTGCCATCGTAAATTCCTTAGTTCCGGGCTTTCATGCCGGGTGTCAGAGCCGGGTGCGCGCCTGCGCGAGGTCGTAGAGCCGGTTCCACAGGAGCCGGTTGAAGCCCACCACGAACAGCGCCATCACGCCGATGCCCAGCGCAATGCGCGGAAAGTCGCCGCGCGCGGTCATTTCGGCGATGTAGCTGCCCAGGCCCGTGGCCACCAGCGTGCGGTCGCCCCACGTCACGTATTCGGACACGATGCTCGCATTCCACGACCCGCCCGCTGCCGTCACCAGCCCGGTCAGCAGGCTCGGGAACACGGCCGGCACCAGAAAGCGCCGCCACATCAGCCAGCCCTTGAGTCCGAAGTTGCGCGCCGCCAGCCGCAGTTCGGTGGGAATGCCCGACGCGCCGGCCACCACATTGAAGAGGATGTACCACTGCGTGCCGAAGATCATCAGCGGGCTGAGCCAGATCTCGGGGTTCAGGCCGAACCTGGCGATGGCCATCACGGCCAGCGGGAACATCAGGTTGGCCGGAAAGGCCGCCAGAAACTGGGCGATCGGCTGGGCGATCCGCGCCAGCGACGGATTCAGGCCGATGCGGATGCCCACCGGCACCCAGACCAGTGCGGCCAGCGCAATCAGCACGATCACGCGCACCATCGTCAGCGTGCCCAGCCACAGCACATGCGCGGCCTCGGCCCAGCCCACCTCGCTGTGCACGAAGTGAAACACGCGATACAGCGCGGCCAGGGCGATGGCGATGATGATGGCGTCGCGCAGGCGGTCCAGCCACGGCGCCCAGCGCACCGGCGCGGCGGGCAGCGCCACCACGTTGCGATGGCGCGCGCTCCAGGCCAGCGTGCGGCCAGCCAGCGCGGCGGTGCGCTTCAGCACCGCATGCACCCAGGCCGACCGGCGCAGCAGATTGAGCAGCCACGACTGCGGCACGGTGTCCTGCGCCAGCGTCTCGAAGCGGAAGCGGTCGGCCCAGGCCACCAGCGGGCGGAACAGGAACTGGTCGTAGAGCACGATGCCCACCAGCATCGCCAGGATCGCCCAGCCGATGGCGGCCAGATCCTGCTGCTGGATGGCCAGCGCGATATACGAGCCGATGCCCGGCAGGCGGATGTCATGGCCGGACACGGCAATGGCCTCGGACGCCACTACGAAGAACCAGCCGCCCGACATCGACATCATCATGTTCCATAGCAGGCCCGGCATGGCGTAGGGCACTTCGAGCCGCCAGAACCGCTGCCACGGCGACAGCCGGAACATGGCCGCCGCTTCGAGCAGGTCGCCGGGAATCGTGCGGAACGACTGGTACAGGCTGAACGCCATGTTCCAGGCCTGCGAGGTGAAGATCGCGAAGATGGCCGCGCATTCCACACCGGCCAGGTTGCCGGGGAACAGCGCGATAAATCCGGTGACGGTGATCGACAGGAAGCCGAGGACGGGGATCGACTGGAGGATGTCCAGGGCGGGCACCATCACCTTTTCGGCGGTGCGACTGCGCGAGGCCAGCGCGGCAAATGCGAACGAGAACACCAGCGACGCGCCCAGCGCGGCCAGCATGCGGATGCTGGTGCGCATCAGGTAGTAGGGCAGCCATGCCACGTCCAGATGGATGGCCAGCGATTCGCCCGGCTGGTAGGGCACGTCCATCTGGCGCGCGGCATACGCCACGATGACGATGGCGGCCAGGATGATCGGCAGCAGCGCGAAGTCGAAGCGGTTCGGCGGGGCGGTCAGCAGCGGCCCGACGTAGCCGGGCGCTTGGTTGTTGTTGGGCGTTGGTGGCATGGCGCGGCCTCGGTCGTGTGTCGTGCGCCATGCCCGCTCCCCCAGCTCCTCTCCGGCGAGGCGGGAGAGAGGCTGGGGGAGAGGGCGAAGGCATCGTATGCTGACGTCCTAACGCCCAACCGGGCTAGGTAGTTTACCTAGGGGATGAAACGAATCATGACAGCATCGACGGAAACCTGGCAGCTCGTCGCCCACGGCCGCGTCCAGGGCGTGGGCTACCGCGGCAACTGCGCGGACCGGGCAAGGGCGCTCGGGCTGGGCGGATGGGTGCGCAATCGCATGGATGGCACGGTGGAAGTCATCGCCACAGGCCCGCGGGAGCACCTGGAAGCACTGCGGTCGTGGATGGAGCAGGGCCCGCCGGCCGCACAGGTGTCCCGCGTGGACGTGAAGGCGGCGCCGCACGAAACCTTCGATGGTTTCGAATGGCGCCCGACCGCCTAGGTTTTCTGCCAGTCGATTCCCGGCCGGCCGTGGCGTTCGAGCCAGTCGTTGGCCTGTTTGAAGTGCCCGCAGCCCAGGAACCCGCGATGCGCCGATAGCGGCGACGGGTGTGGCGCTTCCAGCACGCAGTGGGTCTGGCCTTCCAGCAGCGCGCGTTTGGCCTGGGCATGGCTGCCCCACAGCATAAACACGAGGTTGGGCCGCGACATGGCCAGCGCGTGGATCAGGCAGTCGGTCACGGCTTCCCAGCCGCGCCTGGCGTGGCTGGCCGCGTTGGCCTGCTCCACGGTCAGCACCGTATTCAGCAGCAGCACACCCTGGCGCGCCCAGCCTTCGAGATTGCCCGAGGCGCGCACCGGCTCGCCACCATATTCGGCGGCGATCTCCTTGAAGATATTACGCAGGCTCGGCGGCACCTTGATGCCATCGGGCACCGAGAACGCCAGGCCGTGCGCCTGCGGCATCTCCACGCCGCCGACCGTGCCGGTGCCGTGATACGGGTCCTGGCCCAGGATGACGACCTGCACCGCGTCGGGCGGCGTCAGGTGCAGCGCGTGGAATACGGCGTGCGGAAAGACCGGCTTGCCGGCGGCGCGCTCGCCATCGACGAATTCGCACAGCGATGCCCATTCGGCATTGCCCAGGCACGGCGCCAGCAGCTTGCGCCACGCGGCGGGCAGGGCATCGACCTGATCTTGCAGGCAGTCGACGGTCGGGGCGGGTTTTGAAGTTTCGGTGACGAAGAGGTCAGCTTGCATCGGGCGCGTCGGTAAGTCGGTAGCCGCGAGCGGCCTTGCTGAGATCCATGGGGACAAGCGGTGCCACGTGGCCCAGTCGCTGGCTGAAGGCGTGCAGCACGGCTTCGGCGCGGGCTTCGTCCTTGTCGGACGGCGCGCCTTTTTTCGGCAGCCATTCGAGTTCCAATTCCTGGATGGGCTCGGTCCGGGCGATGCCGGGCGCGCTGATGGTGCCGGTATCGATGGCGGCCTCGATGCGCTCGCCATCCTGCTCGACGATCCACGTGCGGCGCACGAAATCGGTCCGGAAGACCGGCGCCAGCCGGTCGGCCAGCGGCGCCACCACGGCGCGGGCGGGGGCCTCGAAGCGGTCCGGTTCGATGGCTTCGCCGCCGATCTCGGTTTCCCACTCGTGGCGCGCGGCCAGGCCGCCGCCGCTCTTGCCGGCGGTCTTCAGCGTCTGCAGCCACTGGCTGTCCTTCCGGCGCAGCCGCAGCGCGGCGCGCGCACGGGCAAGCTCGCGCGTGGGCGTGTCCAGATAGACGTTCAGCATCGTCACTTCGCCACGCGCCTCGCCATGGGCGTCGAGCCACGCCGCCACGGCCGCCAGCGCGGCATCGGGCAGGGCCAGCTTCAGTTCGATCTCCTTTGTCATCGCCGTGCTCCGTCGTGGGTCGGTCAGTCGTGGATCGGTTGCCGGACGAATCGTCGTTCAGCCAAACAGCCGCGCCAGTTCCACACCCGGTTCGGGCGCGCGCATGAATGCTTCGCCCACCAGGAAGGCGTGGACGTTGGCGTCGCGCATGCGCTGGACGTCGGCTGGGCCCAGGATGCCCGATTCGGTCACCACCAGACGGTTGTCCGGCATGTGCGGCAGCAGGGCCAGCGTGTTGTCCAGCGACACCTCGAACGTGCGCAGGTTGCGGTTGTTCACGCCCATCAGCGGCGTCCGGAGCTTCAGCGCAGCGTCCAGTTCGTCTTCGCCATGCACTTCCACCAGCACGTCCATGCCCAGTTCCAGCGCGCAGGCTTCCAGCTCGGCCATCAGGCCGTGGTCGAGCGCGGCCACGATCAGCAGGATGCAGTCGGCGCCCCAGGTGCGCGCTTCGTAGACCTGATACAGGTCCATCATGAAGTCCTTGCGCAGGGCCGGCAGGTCGCAGGCGGCGCGGGCGCGCTTCAGGTAATCGGCGTGGCCCTGGAAGAAGTTCACGTCGGTCAGCACGGACAGGCAGGCTGCGCCGTGCGTGGCGTAGCTCTCCGCGATGGCTTCGGGCACGAAGTTCTCGCGCAGCACGCCCTTGGACGGCGACGCCTTCTTGACCTCGGCGATCACCGCGGCGTGGCCGGCGGCAATCTTCTCGCGCAGCGCGCGTTCGAAGCCGCGCGGCGCCAGGCCGGGCTCGCCGCGCAGGCTCTCGGCTTCGGCGCGCAGGCTCGGCAGGTCGCGCTTCTTGCGCGCCGCGTTGACTTCGTCGGCCTTCACGGCCAGGATCTTTTCGAGAATGTCGGACATGGCGATTTACTTAAATTGCTGTGTGGCGCGCACGAACTGGTCGAGCTTCTCGCGGGCGGCGCCGCTGGCGATGGCTTCGCGCGCACGCTGGATGCCGTCTTCGATCGAACTGGCCACATTGGCTGCGTAGAGCGCGGTGCCGGCGTTGAGCGAGACGATCTCGCGCGGCGTGCCCGGTACGTTGCCCAGTGCTTCGAGTAGCATTTCCTTTGATTCGGTGGCATCGGCCACCTTGAGGCCCCGATTGGAGATCATCGACAGGCCGAAGTCTTCCGGATGGATCTCGTACTCGCGCACTTCGCCATCCTTCAGTTCGCCCACCAGCGTGGCGGCGCCCAGCGACACCTCGTCCATGCCGTCCTTGCCGTAGACCACGATGGCGTGCTGGGCGCCCAGGCGCTGCATCACGCGCACCTGGATACCGACCAGGTCAGGGTGGAACACGCCCATCAGGATGTTCGGCGCGTCGGCCGGGTTGGTCAGCGGGCCCAGAATGTTGAAGATCGTGCGCACGCCCATTTCCTTGCGGATCGGCGCCACGTTCTTCATGGCCGGGTGGTGCGTGGGTGCAAACATGAAGCCGATGCCGGTCTGCTCGATGCACTGCCCCACCTGCCCGGGCGTGAGCATGATGTTCACGCCGAGCGCCTCCAGCACGTCGGCGCTGCCCGATTTGGACGAAACGCCACGGTTGCCGTGCTTGGCGATCTTCGCGCCAGCGGCGGCGGCCACGAACATCGACGCCGTGGAGATATTGAACGTATGCGACCCATCGCCGCCGGTGCCGACGATGTCGACGAAGTTCTGGCGGTCCTTCACATCCACGTGGTTGGCAAACTCGCGCATCACCTGCGCGGCGGCCGAGATTTCGCCGATGGTTTCCTTCTTCACGCGCAGGCCGGTCAGGATGGCGGCGGCCATCACGGGGCTGATCTGGCCCTGCATGATCTGCCGCATCAGGTGCAGCATTTCGTCATGAAAGATCTCGCGGTGCTCGATGCAGCGCGTCAGTGCTTCCTGTGGCGTGATGGACATGGCGGGCTGTTCAATATTGTGGGCGGCTGGATGGTCGGAGGAGTAGGCGGTGTAGTCAGTGCGCCTCATCGTGGCGCCTTGATGAAGTTGGCCAGCAGCGCATGGCCGTGCTCGGACAGGATCGACTCGGGGTGGAACTGCACGCCTTCCACGTTCAGCGTCTTGTGGCGCACGCCCATGATCTCGCCGTCCGGCGTCCAGGCCGTGACTTCCAGGCAATCGGGCAGCGTCTCGCGCTCGATGGCCAGCGAATGATAGCGCGTCACGTCGAAGTGCTTCGGCAGGCCCGCGAACACGCCTTCCTGCGTGGTTTCGATCGTGCTCACCTTGCCGTGCATCACCTGCTTGGCGCGGATCACCTTGCCGCCGAATGCCTCGCCGATGGCCTGGTGGCCCAGGCACACGCCAAGCAGCGGAACCTTGCCGGCAAAGTGCCTGAGTACCTCGACCGAGATGCCGGCCTCGTGCGGGCTGCAGGGGCCCGGCGACACGCAGATGTGGTCCGGCTTCAGAGCCTCGATCTCCTCGATCGAGATTTCGTCGTTGCGATAGGTCCGCACGTCGGCGCCCAGTTCGCCAAAGTACTGCACGAGGTTGTAGGTGAACGAATCGTAGTTGTCGATCATCAGCAGCATGTCATCTCTCCCGGGGGCTCAGAGGTCGGCGTCCAGGCCGTCCTGGACCTGTTCGGCGGCACGGATCACGGCGCGCGCCTTCGCCTCGGTTTCCCTCCATTCGGCCTCGGGGTCCGAGTCCGCCACGATGCCGGCCGCGGCCTGCACGTAGAGATTGCCGTCCTTGATCACGCCGGTGCGGATGGCGATGGCCAGGTCCATCTCGCCGCCGAACGACAGGTAGCCCACGGCGCCGCCGTAGATGCCGCGCTTGCGCGGTTCCAGTTCGTCGATGATTTCCATCGCGCGCACCTTGGGCGCGCCCGACAGCGTGCCGGCCGGGAAGGTGGCACGCAGTACGTCCAGGTTGCTCATGCCCTCGCGCAGCGTGCCTTCCACCGAGCTGACGATGTGCTGCACGTGCGAGTACTTCTCGATCACCATCTTGTCGGTGACCTTGACCGAGCCGGTCTCGGCAATGCGGCCGATGTCGTTGCGCGCCAGGTCGATCAGCATGACGTGCTCGGCGATCTCCTTGGGATCGTTGAGCAGTTCCGTGGCCAGTTGGGCGTCGCGGTCGGGCGTGCTGCCGCGCGGACGCGTGCCGGCCAGCGGGCGGATCGTGACGATGCGCGCGGTCTCGGTGTCGCCGTTCTGGGGCGTGCCGACCTTGCGGGTTTCCTGGCGCACCAGGATTTCGGGCGACGCGCCCACCACCTGGAAATCGCCAAAGTTGTAGAAATACATGTACGGCGACGGATTCAGCGAGCGCAGCGCGCGGTACAGCGACAGCGGCGAGTCGCGGTACGGCTTCACCAGGCGCTGGCCCACCTGCACCTGCATCATGTCGCCGGCCATGATGTATTCCTTGGCCTTGTGCACGGCCGTCAGGTAGTCGGCCTTGGCGAATTCACGATAGACCTCGGTCTGCACCGACGGGCTGGTCACCGGCACATCCACCGGCTGGCGCAGCTTCATGCGCAGTTCGCGCAGGCGCTGGCGGGCGCGGGAATAGGCTTCCGGCGTGGTCGGGTCGGCGTAGACGATCAGGTAGAGCTTGCCGGACAGGTTGTCGATCACGGCCAGTTCTTCGCACAGCAGCAGCTGGATATCGGGCAGGCCCAGGTCGTCGGGCATCTGCTTGTCGGCCAGCTTCTTTTCGATATAGCGCACGGCGTCGTAGCCGAAGTAGCCGGCCAGGCCGCCGCAGAAGCGGGGCAGGCCCGGGCGCAGCGCCACCTTGAAGCGGCTTTCGAACGCGGCGATGAAGTCCAGCGGGTTGCCCTCGTGCGTTTCCACGACCTTGCCGTCGGTCACCACCTCGGCGCGCTGGCCATAGGCGCGGATCAGCGTGCGCGCGTGCAGGCCGATGAACGAGTAGCGGCCGAAACGCTCGCCGCCCACTACCGATTCCAGCAGGAAGGTATTCACGCCGCGCGTCTGGGACTGCGCCAGCTTCAGGTACAGCGAGAGCGGGGTTTCCAGGTCGGCCAGCGCCTCGGCAATGATCGGGATGCGGTTGTAGCCCTGGTCGGCCAGCGATTTGAATTCCAGTTCGGTCATGTCGATCCTCTACTTGCGGCGCCGGCCAGTATGGTCGGGTCGGGCGGCACCGTGATGTCGTCTGCGGGATGGGAGGGCAACAAGCTGCATCAACCCGCCTCCCCGGGGGGGCGGACCGTGGCGCACACGCGAATCGATGCGCTGCACACGGCCGGGGGCGGCGCGTGGCGCGTTCTCGAGGCTAACCGTAGCACAGGCGCAAGCAGGAGCAACCGGAACTACGGCGCTGGCGGAAGGATCTGCCGGGGAGGCCGGTCGTCAGGACATCTGGACCGGTCCGGCGGAGCCTGGGTGGGAGGAATCCGCAGACCGCGGAAGTCCGGGCGACCCAGGCCCGTCAGGAAACTCGCGAACGCACTTTACGCCTGTTCAGAGGCGCGCCAGCGACGCCAGGGCCAGGCCTGCCGATCACTGCCAGAAAAGATGCGTTTGCGGTTGAGGAACATTGATGGTGTTCGGGGATTAACCGTGATGGTTTGACCGGTGTGCAGCAAGGATCGCTGCCACGCGGGCAATGTCGGCGACTATACCATCGGCGTCAACGCCTTGTACAGGGTTCCCATGGTTGTAGCCATAGGGCATCAAGAGCACGCCCATGCCCGCCGCCCGGGCCGCGCGGGCGTCGTTTTCGGAGTCGCCGATGGCCAGCACGGCGGCCGGTTCCAGGCGGAATGCCTCGGCCACCTTGAGCAGCGGGTAGGGGTCCGGCTTGCGCAGCGCAAAGGCATCGCCGCCGTAGACCAGCTCGAAATACTGGGCCAGGCCGGTCTTGGCCAGCAGCGGTTCCGTGAAATTCCACGGCTTGTTGGTCACGCAGGCCATGCGCAGGCCAAGCGCCTTCAACGCCGCCAGGCCCTCGCGGACATTGGGGTAGACATTGGAGAACTGGCCGTTGATGCGCACGTACTCGCGGTCATAGAGCGCGTAGGCGTCGGCAAACAGGCCGTTGGCGTGCAGCGGGCTGAAGCGGGCGTCCAGCACGCGGCGGATCAGGTTCTCCGACCCCTTGCCGACGAAGCTGACGATGTCCTGTGCGGACATCGGCTCCACCGGACCGAGGTGCGGATGCTGGTGCACCAGCGCCAGCAGCATCGCGTTGACCGACGCATGGAAGTCGCCGGCGGTATCGACCATGGTGCCGTCCAGGTCGACGATCACCGCCTGGATGCCGCGCCAGTCGGTGCGGCGCAGGATTTCGCTCGTCATCGTCCGGGCCCGCCTTACTTGCCGACGCCGGCCAGCACGTCGCGGAACTTGCCGATGATGCCCTTGTAGCCGCCGTCGGCGTCAGGCTTGCCGAACACGGCCGAGCCGGCCACGAAGGTGTCGGCGCCCGCCGCCGCGATCTCGGCGATGTTGTCCGGCTTTACGCCGCCGTCCACTTCCAGCAGGATCTGGCGGCCGGTGCGGGCCGTGTAGGCGTCGATCCGGGCACGCACGGCGCGCAGCTTGTTCAGGGTCTCGGGGATGAACGACTGGCCGCCGAAGCCCGGGTTCACGCTCATCAGCAGGACCACGTCCAGGCGATCCATCACGTGGTCCAGGTGGTGCAGCGGCGTGGCCGGGTTGAACACCAGGCCGGCCTGGCAGCCGTTGTCGCGGATCAGTGCCAGCGAGCGGTCGATGTGATCGCTGGCTTCCGGGTGGAACGTGATGATATTGGCGCCCGCCTTGGCAAAGTCGGGAATGATGCGGTCCACGGGGCGCACCATCAGGTGGACGTCGATCGGGGCGGTCACGTGCGGGCGGATGGCCTCGCAGACCAGCGGGCCCACGGTCAGGTTGGGCACGTAGTGGTTGTCCATCACGTCGAAGTGGATCCAGTCGGCACCGGCCTCGGTGACGCGGCGCACTTCCTCGCCCAGGCGGGCAAAGTCGGCGGAAAGGATGGACGGGGCGATGCGGTAGGTGGGCTGGCTCATGGCTGGTCGGACGCTGGATTGAGGCGCTGAAGGCGGCGGATACGGGGGGATCCGCGAGAATGGCGCGTATTTTACGCCGGTCCGGCCCGATCCTGCCCGGCAAGGCGCGCTTGCCCCTGCCCAGCCCTTGCCGCACAATGCGACACACCCGGCCGCGCCCCCTGGCGGGACGCCGGCCAGCCGACCATCCTCATCCGTCGAACAATGAGCGAGTACGCTTTCTCCGTGGCCGTACGCACCCAGTACATGGCCGACCAATCGGACCCGGACCGCGGACGCTATGCGTTCGCCTACACCATCACCATCCACAACATCGGCGAAGTGGCCGCGCAGCTGATCTCGCGCCACTGGATCATCACGGACAGCGACAACGCCACGCAGGAAGTGGCGGGGCTGGGCGTGGTGGGCCACCAGCCGCTGCTCAAGCCGGGCGAGCACTTCGAGTATTCGAGCTGGGCCACGATCTCGACCCCGGTCGGGTCGATGAAGGGCGAGTATTTCTGCGTGGCCGAGGACGGCCACCGCTTCGAGGTGCCGATTCCCGAATTCGCGCTGGTGCTGCCGCGCATGCTCCACTGAGCGGATCGCGGCACGGCGGCGTGCGGGCGGGGCCGCCTGGGGGAACCTAGGCGTCCGGCGCCTTGTCGGTCTCCTGCGGCGCCTGGGCGGCGCGCGACGGGTGGTCCTGGGGCGCGCGGGTGGGACGCGGATGCTTCTTCGCGGTGCCCATCGTCCAGACCACGATGAAAATCAGCAGCAGCAACGCCAGGCCGGCTTCGGCTGCCAGCAGCAGGGTGGGGTGGTTTTCGAAGAACTGGCTCATCGCGTGGGGGCAGTCGGTGACAGTCGGCGGATCGGCTTGAGATTGTAGGCAAAGAACGAACAAGATGGCATATCAGTATTCCCCGCGCGCCCCGCGTGCGTCTTCCCGAGGCTGGCTGGCGCTGGCCGCTTCCGCCCTGGGCGCTGCACTGCTGGCCGGCTGCATGAGCGGCGGCCCCATCCGCGTGCAACCGGGCGGCACGGCCGGCACCCCGGCACCATCGGCCTCGCCGAACGCCGGCAAGCTGCAGCCGGCCTCCTGGGCCGAGATCGGCGGCTGGAGCCAGGACGACGTGCGCGCCGCCTGGCCGGCCCTGCAGGCCAGCTGCCAGGCGCTGAAGAAGAAGCCCGAATGGAGCCGCGTCTGCGCCACCGGCCTGATGGTGGACGCCGGCGACCTGCCGGCCATGCGCGCCTACTTCGAAACCAATTTCCAGCCGTTCCGCGTGGTCAACGTCGATGGCACCGATAGTGGCCTGATCACCGGTTACTACGAACCCATCCTGCATGGGTCGCGCACCCGGCAGGGCCAGTACCAGGTGCCGCTGTACCGCCGCCCGGCGCAACTGCGCGGCGCCCTGCCTGCGCGTGCCGAGCTGCTGCAGATGCCGGCGATGCGCGGCAACGAACTGGTTTATGTCGACGATGCCGTCGAGGCGGCTTTCCTGCAGATCCAGGGCTCGGGCCGTATCCGCCTGCAAGACGGCACGATGATGCGCGTCGGGTTTGGCGGCACCAACGACCAGCCGTTCCGCTCCTTCGGCAAATGGCTGCTCGACCGTGGTGAGATCACGCCCGCGCAAGCGACGATGCAGGGCATCAAGGCCTGGGCGCGCAACAACCCGGCGCGCGTCGAGGAAATGCTGAACGTCAATCCGCGTTTCGTATTTTTCCGAGAACTGCCGCCGAACAACGATGGTCCGGTCGGCGCGCTCGGCGTGCCGCTCACCGCGGAACGCTCCATCGCCGTCGATCCGGCCACGATCCCGCTGGGCGTGCCGGTGTTCCTGTCGACCACGCGCCCGCTGTCCACCGAGCCGATCCAGCGCCTGATGTTCGCCCAGGACACGGGCTCCGCCATCAAGGGCGGCGTGCGCGCCGACTTCTTCTGGGGCGCCGGCGACGCCGCCGGCGAAACCGCCGGCCGCATGAAGCAGGGCGGCCGCATGTGGGTGCTGATGCCGCGCAGTTGATGGCTGCCGCTGGCCCACGGTTATCTCCCCCCTCCCGCCATGCGGGAGAGGGGGTGGGGGAAAGGGCCCGGCGCTTCAATTCGTGTCGTCGGCAGGCAGAACCTCAACGCCCTTTCCCCTGACCCCTCGCGCGCGGCGGAGGGGAACCGAAAACCTTCGGCGATCCGCCGTCTTCCCCTCTCCCATATCCCTCTCCGCGCCAAGGGGCTTTCCCGTTACCGGCGCGTGTCCATCGTATTTCTCCAACACCGCTCTCGCATTCCGTCACGCTGTGACGCATCCAACGGGCCGAGTTCCGTGTGAACTGTCGCCGGCTTGACTGCCATCAATCCCTGGTTATCGCATTTTCACGATGATGGGCGCATCCGACGTGCACCAGCACGCCACGGCATTCCCCACTCTCGCTGAGCAGAGACATGAAGGCGAAAAACAGGATGTTCCCCGCGATGGCCGCGCTGCCGCTGTTCCTCTGGATGGCCCATGGCCAGGCCGAGACGGCGCCGCCGCCGAACCCGGTTCCCACCTTGACCGCGGATGAGTTCCACCACGCCAGACAGATCTACTTCGAGCGGTGCGCGGGCTGCCACGGCGTGCTGCGCAAGGGCGCCACGGGCAAGGCGCTGACCCCCGACCTCACCCGTGCGCGCGGCACCGAATACCTGAAGACCTTCATCAAGTACGGCAGCCCGGCCGGCATGCCGAACTGGGGCACGTCGGGCGATCTGTCCGACAACGAGGTGGACCTGATGGCGCGCTACGTGCAACTGGAGCCGCCGACCCCGCCGGAATTCTCGCTGGCCGATATCGAGAAATCGCGCAAGGACATCGTGCCCGTGGCCCGGCGGCCCACGCGCAAGATGAACAATTACAACCTCGACAACCTGTTCTCGGTGACGCTGCGCGATTCGGGCGAGGTGGCGCTGATCGACGGCGATTCCAAGAAGATCATCAATATCGTCAAGACCGGCTACGCGGTGCATATCTCGCGCATGTCGGCATCGGGGCGCTACCTGTACGTGATTGGCCGCGATGCGCGCCTGAACCTGATCGATCTGTGGATGCCGGTGCCCGACAACGTGGCCGAGGTCAAGATCGGCCTGGAGGCGCGTTCGGTGGAAACCTCGAAGTACAAGGGCTACGAGGACAAGTACGCCGTGGCCGGTTCCTACTGGCCGCCGCAGTACGTGATCATGGAAGGCGACACGCTCAAGCCGCTGAAGGTGGTGTCCACGCGTGGCATGACGGTCGATAACGAATACCACCCCGAGCCGCGCGTGGCATCGATCGTCGCCAGCCACTACCGGCCCGAGTTCGTCATCAATGCCAAGGAAACCGGCAAGATCCTGATGGTGGACTATTCGGACCTGAAGAACCTGAAGACCACCACGATCGACTCGGCCAGGTTCCTGCATGACGGCGGCTTCGATTCCACGGGCCGCTACTTCCTGGTGGCCGCCAACGCGTCGGACAAGATCGCCGTCGTTGACACCAAGGAAGACCGCCTGGCCGCGCTGGTGGACGTGGGCAAGACGCCGCACCCCGGCCGGGGCGCCAATTTCGTCCATCCGAAATACGGTCCGGTCTGGGCCACCAGCCACCTGGGCGATGAAACCGTGAGCCTGATCGGCACCGACCCGGTGAAGAACAAGGCCAGTGCCTGGAAGGTGGTGCAGACGCTCAAGGGGCAAGGGGGCGGATCGCTGTTCATCAAGACGCATCCGAAGTCCCGCAACCTGTGGGTGGACACGCCGCTGAACCCCGACACCAGGCTGAACCAGTCGGTGGCCGTGTTCGATACCCGGAAGCTCGAAGGCGGCTACGACGTTCTGCCGATTGCCGAATGGGCCAACCTGAAGGGCGAGGGCGCCAAGCGCGTGGTGCAGGCCGAGTACAACAAGGCCGGCGACGAGGTGTGGTTCTCGGTCTGGGGCACCAAGGACCAGGAATCGGCGCTCGTCGTGGTCGACGACAGGACGCGCAAGCTCAAGACCGTCATCAAGGACCCGCGCCTGATCACCCCGACCGGCAAGTTCAACACCCATAACACCCAGCACGACGTTTATTGAGGTCCGGCAGCCGGCGCCTGGCGGCGCCGGCTGCTCGTCCAGTTTTCGAAATCAGGAGAACGATATGCATCCCGCAAAAGTGATTGGCGCCGCCTTGCTGGCAGCCGCGCTGCCGATGGCCGCCCACGCCAATGCCGACCTGGCCAAGAGCAAGAACTGCATGGCCTGCCACAGCGTAGACAAGAAGCTGGTCGGCCCGGCGTTCAAGGAAGTGGCCGCCAAGTACAAGACCGACAAGGACGCCGCGGCGAAGCTGTCGCAAAGCATCCAGAAAGGCAGCACCGGCAAGTGGGGTCCGATCCCGATGCCGCCCAACGCGCTCAGCGATGCCGATGCTGGCGCGCTGGCCAGGTGGGTACTGACCCTCTGATCCTTCGCACCCTCGAAACCGCGAAACCCCCAAACCTCCAACCCACTGATCCCTTGATCCACCGACCCATGGCCCGATCCATCGCATGGCATCTGGTGCTGCTCGGCATGCTCGCCGTGCCGCCCGCGCTGGTGCATGCGGAGCCGTCCGCGGCACGCCAGGCGCAACTGGCGCGCTGGCTGCGCGACGACTGCGGTGCCTGCCACGGCATGACGCTGCAGGGCGGGCTGGGATCACCGCTGACAGCCGAGGCGCTGGCCGGCAAGCCGCGTGACGGCCTGGTGGCCACCGTGCTGCAGGGCCGGCCCGGCACCGCCATGCCGCCGTGGCAACCGTTCATGACGCAGGAAGAAGCCCAATGGCTGATCGACAGACTCCAGGCGGGCAAACCGCCGCCCGTGCTCCCCACGCCGTCCGCCGGCGCATTGCACGACTGATCCGTTCCGCGGCCGTTGCGCTGGGGGTGTCGTCGGTCGTGGCCGCGTGTGCCAGCTCGCCCGCGACGCCGGCAACCGCCTTGCGCGGCACCGGCGACCTTGGCGTGGTCATCGAGCGAGCCACCGGCCGGCTGCAGATCGTGGAAACCTCCGGCATGACGCGCCTGGGCACCATCGAGGGCCTGGGCGATCTGTCCCACGCCAGCGTGGTGTTCTCGCGCGATGGGCGGTACGCCTATGTTTTTGGCCGTGACGGTGGCCTGTCCCGGGTGGATCTGCTGGCGCAGCGCATCACCCATCGCGTGAAGCAGGCCGGCAACAGTATCGGCGGCGCCATGCTGCAGAACGGCAAGGTGGTGGCCGCGCAGAACTACGCGCCGGGCGGCATCAAGCTGTTCGATGCCGAAACGCTTGAACTGCTATCCGAAATTCCAGCCATCGGCCCCGACGGCCGCCGCTCAAAGGTGGTGGGCCTGGCCGACCTGCCCGGCCAGCGGCTGGCGGCCAGCCTGTTCGAGGCCGGCGAAATCTGGATCATCGATGCATCGAACCCGCGCCAGCCGCAGGTCACGCGCCTGCCCGCCGGCCGCGAGCCGTACGACGGCCTGGTGACGCCCGACGGGCGCTGGTACCTGGCCGGCCTGTTCGGCGAGGACGGCCTGTCGCTGGTGGACCTGTGGCAGACGCCGCCCGCTGCGCGCAAGGTGTTGTCCGGCTACGGCCGGGGCGAGGCGCCGCTGCCGGTCTACAAGATGCCGCACCTGCGCGGCTGGGCCATGGCGCAGGGGCAGGCGTGGCTGCCCGCCATCGGCCGACACGAACTGCTGGTGGCGGACCCCGCACACAGCTGGCAGGAACGGGCACGCGTGACTGTGGCCGGGCAGCCCGTGTTTGCGATGGCCCGCCCCGACGGCCGCCAGGTGTGGGTCAACTTTGCCTTTCCGAAGAACGACACGGTGCAGGTGGTGGATACCGCCACGCGTCAGGTGGTGAAGACGCTGACGCCCTGCCACGGCGTATTGCACATGGAGTTCACGCCGAAGGGTGAAGCCTTGTGGCTGTCCTGCCGCGACGACAACCGCGTGGAGGTCTACGACACGGCGACGTTCCAGCGCATCGCCACGCTCCAGGCCGACCAGCCCAGCGGCATCTTCTTCACGGTGCGCGCGCAGCGCATCGGCATGTAATTGCCTGTGACAGCCATGTTCGACGAGCAACGCTTCTACGACTGCATCCAGCGCGACTTCCCCATCGTGCCGCGCCCGTTCCAGAGCGCGGGCGCTGCGCTGGACCTCAACGAACACACGGTACTGAGCCTGCTGGCGCGCGACCTGGGTGCCGGGCGCGTAAGCCGGATCGGCGCCGTGTTCGCGCCCAACGTGATCGGCGCCAGCACGCTGGCGGCGCTGGCGGTGCCGCCCGATGCGCTGCCGCGTGTGGCGGCACGCGTCAATGCCTATGGCGCGGTCAGCCATAACTACGCGCGCCATGGCCACCGATACAACCTCTGGTTCGTGGCGGGCGCGCGCAATCGTGCCGCGCTGGACGTGTTGCTGGGCAGCATCGCCGATGACGTGGACCAGATGCCGCTGGACCTGCCGATGGAGCGCGAGTACCACATCGACCTGGGCTTCTCGATGTCCGGCGCGTCGGACACGCCCCGCGGCAGGCGCACGCCATCGGCCGCGCCGGTACATCTGGACGACGATGACTGGCGCTTGGTGGCGGCGCTGGAAACGGGGCTGCCCCTGACGCCGCAGCCATTCCACGCGCTGGCCCGGTGCAGTGGCATGCCGCTGCACCGGGTGCTGTCGCGCATCGCGCAGTGGCACGCCAGCGGCGTGATCCGCCGCTTCGGCGTGATCCTGCATCACCGCCCCTTTGGCTATCGTCATAACGCCATGTGCGTGTGGAATGTGCCGGATGCCCGTGTGGACGCCATCGGTACGCGGCTGGCGCGGGTGGCGCCGGTTTCGCTGTGCTACCGCCGCACGCGCCGGCTGCCTGGCTGGCCATACAACCTGTTCGCGATGGTGCATGCGCGCAGCGAAGCCGAGCTGCAATCCGCGCTGGAACACTTCGACCACGAGGCCGGCATGGGCGCGCTGCCCGGCAGGGTGCTGCGCAGCGGCACGTGCTTCAAGCAGTGCGGTACGCGCTATAGCTGGGAGGTGCCATCGGCATGATCGACCCCGCCACCGGTCTCGATGCGCCGGGCGCACTCGACACGCTCGACACGCTCGACACACTCGACCGGCAGATCATCAACACGCTGCAGCTTGGGCTGCCGCTGACACCCCGGCCCTATGCCGATGCCGCCGCCGCACTGGATATCGACGAAGCCACGCTGATCGGCCGGCTGCGCGGGCTGCTGGCGCGGCGGGTGCTGACGCGCTTTGGCCCGCTGTTCCAGATCGAGCGTGCCGGCGGCCAGTTCGTGCTGTGCGCCTGCCATGCACCGGCCGACCGGCTGGACGCGGTGATCGCGGCCATCAATGCCTTTCCGGAGGTGGCCCATCACTACGCGCGCACGCATCGCCTGAACCTGTGGTTCGTGCTGGCCGTATCCAAGGCGGGCGACGTGCCCGCGGTGCTGGCGCGCATGGAGGCCAGCGCGGGCGTCGAGATCCTGCCTTTCCCGAAGGAACGCGAGTTCTTCGTCAACCTCTATCTGCCGGTGTAGCGCCCATGCCGATCACCCCCAGCATCCCCCTTGCCGTTGCCGCCCGTGCCAGCGAACCGGACGCCATCGACCGCGCGCTGATCCAGGCCACGCAGGCCGGACTGCCGCTGGTGCCGGCGCCGTGGCAGGCGCTGGGCGACCAGATCGGCATTCCGGAAGCCGAGGTGCTGGCCCGCTTCGCGGCCATGCGCGACCGCGGCGTGCTGCGCCGGATCGGCGCGGTGCCGAACCATTACGCGCTGGGCTGGCGTGCCAACGGCATGACGGTGTGGGATGTCGATGACGCGCGGATTGCCGAACTGGGCGCGCGCGTGGGCGCGTTGCCGTGCGTCAGCCATTGCTACCAGCGGCCACGCCGGCTGCCGGACTGGCCCTACAACCTGTTCGCGATGGTCCATGCCCGCACGCGGGACGAAGCCGCTCCGCACATCGCAGAAATACGAAATTTGCTGGGCCACGCATGCCGGGCGCACGACGTGCTCTGGTCCACCCACATCCTCAAGAAAACCGGCCTGCGCCTGCGGGCTTCCGGAGATTGATCATGTTCAGAGTTTCCCGCTTCATGGAGGCATTGCGCGATGGCGGCCCCGTAGCGCCGCCGCGCCGTGCCAGTGGCCCGGTGGTGATCTGGAATCTGGTGCGGCGCTGCAACCTCAACTGCAAGCACTGCTATTCCACGTCGGCCGATACCGACTTCAAGGGCGAGCTGTCCACCACGGAGGCCATCGGCGTGCTGGAACAGCTGAAGGCGGCCAGGGTGCCGGCGCTGATTTTGTCCGGTGGCGAGCCGTTGCTGCGGCCAGACCTGTACGAGATTGCCGCGCACGCCAAGCGGCTTGGCTTTCATCTCTCGCTGTCGTCGAACGGCACACTGCTGGACACCCGCCACGCCGCCCGGCTGCTGGTGGCCGGCTTCGACTACGTGGGCGTGAGCCTGGACGGCATGGAAGCCACGCACGATCGCTTCCGGCGCTGCCCCGGCGCGTTCCGGCAGGCGCTGGACGGGCTGCGCGTGGCCCGCCAATGCGGCCTGCGCGTGGGGGTGCGCATGACGCTGACCGAAGCCAATGCCGACGAGTTGCCCGATGTGGTGGCGCTGACCGAAGCCGAAGGCATCGACAAGTTTTATCTCTCGCATTTCAACTATGCGGGCCGTGGCAGCAGCCACCGCGGCGACGATGCCCATCACGCCCATACGCGCGTGGCCGTGGATTGGCTGTTCGACCATGTCTGGGCGCGTGCGCAAGAAGGCCGGGCCGGCGATTTCGTCACGGGCAACAACGATGCCGATGGCGTCGGCCTGCTGCACTGGATCGCCCGGCGCCAGCCCGACCGGCTCGCGGACATGCGCCAACGCCTGGTCAACTGGGGCGGTAATGCCACGGGGGTGGGCGTGGCCAATATCGACAACCTTGGCAATGTGCATCCGGACACCATGTGGTGGCATGTGTCGATCGGCAACGTACGAGAGCGGGCGTTCGCCGATATCTGGGACGATCGCAGCCATCCGCTGATGCGCGGACTCAAGTCGAACCCCCGGCCGCTGGAAGGGCGCTGCGCCACCTGCGCCCATCGCGAGATCTGCAACGGCAACACGCGCGTGCGCGCCTATGCCGTCAGCGGCAATCCGTGGGCCGAAGATCCGGGCTGTTATCTGTCCGATGAGGAAATCGCCGATCCGCTCGGCCGGGAGGTCGCGGCATGAAACGACTGATTGCGGGGCTGGCGACGGCGGCGTGCGCGTGGACGGCGGCGCATGCCGGCACGGCGTCCACGGCGTCCGGTCCGTTGTCCGGCCCGGCTGCAGCCTTCCAGCAGCATTGCGCAGCCTGCCACGGCGCCGACCGGCTCGGCGGCATGGGGCCGGCGCTGCTGCCGGAGAGCCTGGAGCGGCTCAAGCCCGATGCCTTGCGCGATGTACTGCGTCATGGCCGGGCCGCCACGCAGATGCCGGGCTTTGCCGGCCAGTTGCCGGAGGCCACGCTGGACCAGATCGCCACCTGGCTGCGGACGGCGCCGGCGCAGGCGCCGCACTGGGAGGCAGCAGACATCCGCGCGTCGCGCGTGGCCTATCACGCGCCGGGCAGCCTGCCGGACAAGCCGGTCTTCCGCGCCGATCCATCGAACCTCTTCCTGGTGGTGGAATCGGGCAGCCACCACCTGAGCGTGCTCGATGGCGACAAGCTGGAGCCGATCCACCGGTTCCAGACGCGCTTTGCGCTGCACGGCGGCCCCAAGTTCAGCCGTGACGGCCGCTATGTCTATGTGGCCAGCCGTGACGGCTGGATCAGCAAGTACGACCTGTGGAACCTGACGCTGGTGGCCGAGACACGCGCGGGGCTGAACACGCGCAATGTGGCGGTCAGCGACGACGGCAAATGGGTGCTGGCCGGCAACACGCTGCCGCAGACCATGGTGCTGCTGCGTGCCGATGACCTGTCGCTGGCGCGGGTGTATCCCGTGACGGGGGCAAACGGCAAGGCGTCGCGCGTTTCGGCGGTTTACGATGCCGCGCCGCGTGGCTCGTTTATCGCCGCGCTGCGCGATATCCCCGAGGTCTGGGAGATTCCCTATCCCTCGCTGGAACCGCGCGTGATCGCGCTGGACGACGTGCTCGACGACTTCTTCTTCGACCAGCCGTATCGCCATATCCTGGGCGCCTCGCGCGGCGGCGCGGGCCAGGTGATCGATCTCGACGCTGGCCGCAAGGTAGCGGACCTGGCCTTGTCCGGCATGCCGCACCTGGGCAGCGGCATCACCTGGCAGCGTGACGGGCGCGACGTGATGGCGTCGCCCAACCTCAAGCAGGGCGCGCTGAGCGTGATCGACATGCAGACCTGGCAGACCGTGGCCAACATCGCCACGAATGGCCCGGGATTCTTTCTGCGCAGCCACGAGGCCACGCCCTATGCATGGACCGACGCCATGATGAGCCCGCGCCGCGACACGCTACAGATCATCGACAAGCAGACGCTCAAGGTGGTGGGCAGCGTCACGCCTTCGCCGGGCCGGACGGCGGCGCATGTGGAGTTCACGCGCGATGGGCGCTATGCGCTGGTCAGCCTGATGGAAGACAAGGGCGCCATCGTGGTCTACGACGCGGCTACGCTGCAGGAAATTAAGCGATTGCCGATGGACAAGCCGGTGGGCAAGTACAACGTCTTCAACAAGACCACGCGTTCTTCGGGCACCAGCCATTGAACCGGGAGATGACATGACGAAACGGTGGAACACGGACGGCCCGCGCCAGGCGCGAGAGGGGCAGGAAAGAGAAGCGCGGCACGGTGCGCAGGGCCCGAAGACGGGCAAGGTCTGGCTGGTGGGTGTCGGCCCCGGCGATCCGGACCTGGTGACGGTCAAGGCCGCGCGGGCGCTGTCGGAAGCGCAGGTCTGGCTGATCGACGATCTGGTGCCCGACATGATGGCGTGCTACGCAAGCCAGGGCACCGAGATCATTTCCGTCGGCAAGCGCGGCGGACGTTGCTCGGTCAGTCAGGCCAGCATCCACGCCCAGACCTTGGCGCATGCATTGGCGGGACGCTGCGTGGCGCGCGTCAAGGGTGGCGATCCGCTGATGTTCGGCCGGGGCGGCGAGGAAGCGGCGTTCCTGCGCGGGCACGGGCTCGATGTCGAGGTGGTCAACGGCATCAGCAGCGGCCTGGCCGCCGCGCAGGCGCTCGGTATCGCGCTGACCCATCGTGCCCATTGCCATGGCGTGACGTTCGTCACCGCCCATACGCGCGGCGATGGCGAACCGGACTGGCGGGCGCTGGCGGCCAGCGGCACCACGCTGGTGATCTATATGGGCATGCATCGCATTGCGTCGATCCGCGCGGCGCTGCTGCGGGCCGGGATGCGGCCGGACATGCCGGCCGGGGTAGTGATGCACGCCAGCTGCGCCGATCAGCGCAGCTGGGCTGGCACGCTGGGCACGCTGACCGATGCCGTGGGCGCGGGGCTGGCGAGCCCGTCGATCATCGTCGTTGGAGAAGTGGTGGCGGCGGCGCTGCATCGTCCTGCGATTGTCTCTCCGCTCCCGCCGGCGGGAGAGGGGGCGGGGAGCCAGCCACGCAAGATTCTTTCATCCCTATTACAATAGCCGCCTGATCACCCAACACAGAGGTATTGGTCCCATGCGCCATTGATGCCGCCGTCGACAAGACGGCCAGTCTCCACCCGCCCCCGCAAGCTGGGGGAGTTCCTGGCATCTCTGGAATCCATGCATGACCGATCCCTATCTCAGGCTCGAAGGCCTGTCCTATGTCCTGCCCGATGGCAGGCGCCTTTTCTCCGATCTCGACGAGACGTTCGACCAGCGCCCCACCGGCCTGGTCGGCCGCAATGGTGCGGGGAAATCCGTGCTGGCCCGGATTCTGGCGGGACAGTTGCCGGCCACGCGCGGGCGCTGCCTGCGCTCCGGCAGTGTGCGCTATCTGCCCCAGCAGGTGGCGCCGCCTGCCGATGCCACCGTGGCCAGCCTGGCCGGGATACAGCACACGCTCGACGCGCTGGCGCGGATCGAGGCGGGCAGCAGCGCCCCCGACGATTTCGATACCGTGGGCAGCGGCTGGGATGTGCGGCAGCGGCTGCAACAGGCACTCGATCGCAACGGCCTGGGTCATCTCGGTGCGGCGACGACTGCCGACACCCTGAGCGGCGGCGAGGCCATGCGGGTGGCGCTGATCGGCGCCATGTTGTCCGAAGCGGATTTCCTGATCCTGGACGAGCCCAGCAACCACCTCGACCGTCCCGCGCGTCGGGCGCTGATCGATCAATTGCAGCAGTGGCCGCGCGGGTTGCTGGTGCTGAGCCACGACCGGGCGCTTCTGGATACGCTGCCGCGCATCGTGGAGCTGTCCTCGCTGGGGCTGCGCAGCTACGGCGGCAACTACACGTTCTACGCCCAATGCAAGGCCGACGAGTGGCAGCACGCGATCGATCAGCTTGACCAGCGCAAGCGCGAACGCAGGCGCGAGCAACGGTCGATGCAGGATCAGCGCGAGCGTCAGGCGCGGCGCCAGGCGCGCGGCAACCGGGAGGGGAAAGCCGCGAACCAGGCCAAAATCCTGCTCGGCGGCCAGAAGGCGCGCAGCGAAGTGTCCGCCGGCAAGCTGCGCCTGCAACAGGCCGCCAGCCAGGCCGATCTGGACCGGCGCGTGCGCGAAGCCGCGCAGCAGGTGGAAGACGCGGTACACATCACACTTCACGGCGTGCCGGTCGCTCAGGGCCCGCAGGCCGCGCACCGGCGTTTGGCCGAGCTTGACGCGGTGGCGCTACCTTTCGTGGTGGGCGCCACCCGCAGCATCAGCCTGACCGTGACGGCCAGGCAGCGCGTGGGCGTGGTCGGGCCGAACGGTTGCGGAAAATCCACGCTGCTGAAGACGCTGGCGGGCGAGCTTGCCCCGTTGGCGGGCACCTGCAGGCGTTCGGCCGGGACGGTCTACCTGGACCAGCAACTGGCCAATCGCGATCCGGAGCAGTCAGTCCTGGCGCAGATGCAGGCGGCGAACTGCACGGCCGCCGAGGCAAACCTGCGCATGCTGCTGGCGCAACTCGGGCTCGATGCGCAGAAGATCGCCGCCCCCAGCGGCGCGCTGAGCGGCGGCGAACGGCTGAAGGCGGCGCTGGCCTGCACCCTCTACGCCGACCCGCCGCCGCAACTGCTGTTGCTCGACGAACCGAGCAACCATCTGGATCTCCAGTCGGCTCAGGCGCTGGAAACGATGCTGCGGGGCTACCAGGGCGCCCTCGTCGTGGTATCGCACGACGATGTCTTTATGGACGGCCTGGCATTGACCGACCGCCTGCTGGCCACCGACGAAGGCTGGCGGCTCGATGCCTGGTGAATGTCGTCTGCCGATCGATGCAAAAAAGCCGCCGGGCCCCGACAGGCGCACGGCGGCTTCCTGCCGGCGTTACGGCGTTACTGACGAGCGAGACGGCCTTCCGGCACCTCGCGTGCCGGGCCGTGCGACAGCAGCCCCAGCACCACTTGCAGCGCGAAGGTCAGGGCGCCCACCAGGAAGACCACGTCGCCGAAGGTACGTACCCAGCGCAGCGTCTGCAGGATCGGCTGCTGCACGAACGCTTCGCTGCGCGCGTACCAGAGCCCTTCGCGGATGCTGGCCAGCGCCTGGATGATGCCCACCGGCAGCAGGCTGGTGGCGATCATCAGCACCAGGCCGCCGTTCAGGCCCCAGAACGCGATCGACATCATGCGCGGGCTCAGCTTGTAGTCCGGGCGGACGTAACGCAGCACCAGCAGCGTGAAGCCGAGCGCCAGGAAGCCATAGACCCCGAACAGCGCGGCGTGCGCGTGGACCGGCGTGGTATTGAGGCCCTGCACGTAATACAGCGAGATCGGCGGGTTGATCATGAAGCCGAACACGCCGGCGCCGAGCATGTTCCAGAACGCCACGGCCGTGAAGCACATCACCGGCCAGCGCAGGTTGTTCATCCACGGGGCGCGTTCCTTGAGTCGCCAGTTTTCCCAGGCCTCATGGCCCAGCACGATCAGCGGCATGACTTCCAGCGCCGAGAACGTGGCGCCGATGGCCATCACGGGCGTGGTGGTGCCGGCAAAGTACAGATGGTGGAAGGTGCCCGGGATGCCGCCGAGCATGAACAGCGAGGCCGAGGCCAGGCTGGCCGCGGTGGCCATCGGGCGCGACACCAGGCCCAGCGTGGAGAAGACGAAGGCCAGCGCCGTGGTGGCAAAGACCTCGAAGAAGCCTTCCACCCACAGGTGGACCACCCACCAGCGCCAGTACTCCATCACCGTGAGGCTGGTGCGTTCGCCGTAGAACAGGCCCGCGCCGTAGAACAGGCCGATGGCCACCACCGACGACGTCAGCAGCGCCAGCAGGTTCTTGTCGCCCCCGCTGCGTGCCTTGAGCGCCGGGGCGATGCCGCGCAGCATCAGCACCAGCCAGATCACGATCCCGGCCAGCTTGCCGATCTGCCACAGGCGGCCCAGGTCCACATACTCATAACCCTGATGGCCCAGCCAGAAATTCAGGTGGGGCGGCATCTTCTGCGCGATGGCCAGGTAGTTGCCCGTGAACGAGCCCACCACGACCACCACCAGCGCCCAGAACAGGATGTCCACGCCCAGCCGCTGGTACTTCGGATCCTTCCCGCCGTTGATCAGCGGCGCCAGGAACAGGCCGGCCGCGAGGAAGCCCGTGGCGATCCAGAACAGCGCGCTCTGGATATGCCAGGTGCGCACCAGCGCGTACGGTAACCACTGCGACATGTCGATGCCGTAGAACTTCTGGCCCTCGACGGTGTAGTGCGCGGTGAAGCCGCCGATCAGCACCTGGAACGCGAACAGCGCCACCACGAGGAACACGTACTTGCCCAGCGCGCGTTGCGAGGGTGTCAGCGCAAAGGTCGACAGCGGATCGCGGGCCGGCGCGGGCGGCAGCGGCTCTTCCTTGCCGCGCAGGAACGCCCACGCCCAGATCAGCAGACCCACGCCGGCCAGCAGCACCACGACGCTGGCCACCGACCAGACCACGTTCTCGGCGGTCGGGCGATTGTCGATCAGCGGTTCATGCGGCCAGTTGTTGGTGTAGGTGGCGGTGTGGCCGGGACGGTCGGTGGCGGCGGCCCACGCTGTCCAGAAGAAGAAATGCGTGAGCTGCACGCGCCGCTCGGGCGAGGGCAGCGTGTTTTCCTTCATCGCGAAACTCTCCCGGCTCTTGTGCAGTTCGGGCGCGTCGGAGAACAGGCGCTGGTAATAGCCGGCCGTCATCTCGATGGCCTTGGCGCGGCGTGGCGACACGGTCAGCACGTTGCCGGCGTCGGTGTGGTTGCCACGGTATTCGGCCTTCAGGTGCGCGCGCAGCATGGCCTGGTCGCCGGCGTCGAGCACGGCAAAGTCCTTGCCGAATCGCTCGCGTGCGGCCAGGTCCAGCCACGCGGTGAGTTCGCGGTGCAGCCAGTCGGCCGTCCAGTCGGGCGCCTGGTAGGCACCGTGGCCCCAGATCGAGCCAAGCTGCATGCCGCCCACCGACTGCCAGGCGGTCTGGCCGTCGAGGATGTCCTCGGCGGTGAACAGCTTCGCGCCGTCAGTGGTGACGACCTGCGCCGGGATGGGCGGCTGCTGCCGGTAGACCTCGGCGCCGTAGTAGCCAAGGAGCGCGAACGTGATCGCCAGCACGGCGATCAGCGTGAACCATAGTTTCTTGTAGGGGCCCATGATGGATGCGTATCGGTACGCGTGTATGGGTTGGCAGGATGCGAGATGGCTCGCCGGTCAGCGGTCGGGATCAGTGCGCCGGATTCGAGGGGTGCGCCGGACGCGCGGCGTTCTCGAACAGCACGTTGTTTTCCAGATGGATGTGTTCCATCAGGTCTTCGCGGAACGTGCGCAGGCCCAGGCACAGCGCCCGCCACGTGTTGCACGCGGCGCGCGGCAGCGTGATGTCGTGGGTCAGGTCCGACAGCCGCTGCAGCGCGGCCCCGTGGTCGTCGTGCTCCATGCGCATGACCGTGATCGGCGCGGAGGCCATGGCGCCCATGCCGCGCGACAGCATCGGGAACAGCACCTGTTCTTCCTTCTGCATATGGCTCAGCAGTTCCTGCAGCATCACGCTGAGGTGATCGGCCAGGCCCACCGGGCATTCGGGCCGGTCGCCGTGCACTTCCTCGACGCGCCGCGCCAGGCGGATCAGTTCCGGCAACTGCTCGCGGTGACGCTCGTGAAAGCGCGCCAGGATGTAGCCGATCAGTTCCCCGGCCGGCACTTCGCTCCAGTCGTGGCCTGCGGCGGGGGCCTCGGCCTGCAGTGCCTGCAGGCGGGCTTCGATCGCGGCGGCGTCGAGCCCCTTGGCCTGGGCAGCGTCGCGCAATGTGTGCGAACCGCCGCAGCAGAAGTCGAGGTCGTAGTCGTGGAAGATCTTCGTCGCACCGGGGATCCGGCGAGCCAACTGGCCCAGAGACTGGTCTTGCATGCTCATGGTTTGCTCCTTCTCAATAAATGCCGACGTCTCTTGTGCGAATCTCGTGCCCATCAGAAATATTCAAAGATTCAATGATTTACCTTTCGGCAGGGTCTTTTGGACCGCGAGCCGGCGTGGTGAATCGAACCTGAAGAGGGTGTTTTCAACCATGATTGGCGAGCTACTACAGGCCGACCTGTGCGCGGATCTGCCGCAGGCAGTTCGGATGCAGAGACTGGTGGGCAGCCTGCGCGCGCATTTCCGTTGCGGCGCGGTGGCGCTGCTGCGCCTGGAGGAAGACCAGTTGCGGCCGTTGGCCGTCGATGGCCTGGTGCGCGACGCGTTGGGGCGCCGCTTCGCGGTGCGCCTGCATCCGCGGCTGGCGGCCATCCTCGCGCGCCGGGGCGTGACGTGCTTCCACCATGACAGCGCACTGCCCGACCCCTACGACGGCCTGATCGACGAACACGTGGGCGAGCCGCTGCCGGTGCACGACTGCATGGGCATCAGCCTGGAAGCCGAAGGCAAGACGTGGGGCGTGCTGACGCTCGATGCGCTGCAGGTGGGCACGTTCACCGATGCCGCCCAGATCGAGCTGCAACGGCTGACGCCGGTCATCGAGGCCGCCATCCGCATCACGCGGCTGGAGGCGGAGATCCGGGCGCTACGGCAGGGGCGGATCGACGCGCCCGCTGGCGACGTGGTGCGCGACGACGGCGAGATCATCGGCCAGAGCCAGGCCATCGGCCACCTGCTGCACGAACTGCGCGTGGTGGCGGATTCGGAGCTGCCGGTGCTGCTGCTGGGCGAAACCGGCGTGGGCAAGGAACTGTTCGCGCACCGCCTGCACCGGCTGTCGCGGCGCCGCAACCGGCCGCTGATCCACGTGAACTGCGCAGCGTTGCCGGAGTCGCTGGCCGAGAGCGAACTGTTCGGCCATGCGCGCGGCGCGTTCTCGGGCGCCACGGGCGAGCGGCCCGGCCGCTTCGAGGCCGCCGATGGCGGCACGCTGTTCCTGGACGAAGTGGGCGAACTGCCGCTGTCGATCCAGGCCAAGCTGCTGCGCACGCTGCAGAACGGCGAGATCCAGCGGCTCGGGTCCGACCGGCCGCGCCGCGTGGATGTGCGCGTGATCGCCGCCACCAATCGCCACCTGCGCGAGCATGTGCGCGATGGCTCGTTCCGTGCCGACCTGTATCACCGGCTGTCGGTGTATCCGATTCCGATTCCGCCGCTGCGCGAACGCGACAACGACGTGCTGCTGCTGGCCGGACATTTCCTGGAACTGAACCGCGCGCGGCTGGGCTTGCGCAGCCTGCGCCTGTCCGCCGCCGCGCAGGACGCGCTGCGGCGTTATCCGTGGCCGGGCAATGTGCGGGAGCTGGAACACGTGATCAGCCGCGCGGCGCTGAAGCTGGTGAGCCGGGGCGCCAATCGCGTGGACATCCTGACGCTCGACGCCGACCTGTTCCGCGATCTGTTCGATGCCGATGGGGTGGGCGGCGGGCTGACCCCGGCCGCCGTGACGCCGGTCGAGCTGGCGCCGCCGGTGGTGGTGCCGGCCGTGTCGCTGCGCGAGGCGGTGGATTCCTGCCAGCGGCGCTGCATCGAGCAGGCCTTGCTGGCGCAGGACGGCAACTGGTCGCAGGCCGCGCGCCAGCTTGGCGTGGATGCCAGCAACCTCCACAAGCTGGCGCGCCGGCTGGGCTTCAAGCGCGAGACGCATCGCGCGGCCCGCGCCGGGTAGCGTCGGAGGGTGACGGCTGACGCCCGGTGACGGTCAGCGCGGCCGGTTGTCGACGATGCGCCGCGCCTTGCCCACCGACCGCTCGACGCCGCCTTCCGGCAGGATCTCGATGCCCGCCGTGACGCCGATATAGGCCTTGATGTCGTGTGTCAGCTGCTCGCGCGCCCGGGCCGCCACCGAGGGCTCGGCGCCGTGGGCGCATTCCACGCGCACGGTTAGGGTGTCGAGCGGCCCCTCCTTGCCCAGCACGCACTGGTAGTGCGGCGCCAGTTCGGTGTGCTTGAGGATCAATTCCTCGATCTGCGACGGGAACACGTTCACGCCGCGCACGATCATCATGTCGTCGGTGCGGCCCGTGATTTTCTCCATGCGGCGGAAGGCCGCCCGCGCGGTGCCCGGCAGCAGGCGGGTGAGGTCTCGCGTGCGATAGCGGACCACCGGCATCGCCTCCTTGCTGAGCGACGTGAAGACCAGTTCGCCGAATTCGCCATCGGGCAGCACGTCGCCGGTGTCGGGATCGATGATCTCGGGATAGAAATGGTCTTCCCAGATGGTGGGACCGTCCTTGGTCTCGGCGCATTCGTTGGCCACGCCCGGACCCATCACTTCGGACAGCCCATAGATGTCGACGGCCGAGATGCCCATGCGCTTTTCGATCGCCTGCCGCATCTCGGGCGTCCACGGCTCGGCCCCGAAGATGCCGATGCGCAGCGACGTCGACGCGGGGTCGATGCCCTGGCGCTCCAGTTCGTCGGCAATCGCCAGCATGTAGCTGGGCGTCACCATGATGACCTCGGGCTTGAAGTCCTGGATCAGCTGCACCTGGCGCTCGGTCTGGCCGCCGCCGAACGGGATGGCCGTCAGCCCGGCCTTCTCGACGCCGTAGTGCGCGCCAAGCCCGCCCGTGAACAGCCCGTAGCCGTAGCTGATGTGCACCTTGTCGCCGCGCCGCGCACCCGACGCGCGGATCGAGCGTGCCATCACCGTGGCCCAGGTCTCGATATCCCGCAGCGTGTAGCCGACCACCGTGGGCTTGCCGGTGGTGCCCGACGAGGCATGGACGCGCGCCACGCGGTCCTGCGGCACCGCAAACATGCCGAACGGGTAGTTGTCGCGCAGGTCCTTCTTCGTGGTGAACGGAAAGCGCGCCAGGTCGGCCAGCGACTGCACCTGGTCGGGATGCACGCCTGCCTCGTCGAACTTGCGCCGGTACACGGGCGAGTTCTCGTAGGCATGGCGCAGCGACCATTTCAGGCGTTCAAGCTGCAGGGCTTGCAGTTGCTGCCGGCTGGCAGTCTCGATCGGCTCCAGCGGCAGATCGGTGAGGCGCGTACTCATGATGTCTCCACGTTTCCGGGATGGGTGCGCTACGTTGGCGCAGGGTACCGCGTTTGTCTGGTGTCAGGCCTCGGCCGGTGGGATGACGTGCCCCTTGATCTGGGCCGACTTGCCCCGGAACATCGCCACGGGCTCGCCGGCGCGGTTGGTCACCTTGATGTCGTACACGCCATGCCGGCCGGACAGGATCTGCTCGACGGCTTCGGCCGTCAGCACGTCGCCGCCCTGCACGGGACGCAGGAATTCGATGCTGCAGCCCGACGCCACGGTGTTGATGTTATGGCTGTTGCAGGCGAACGCGAAGGCCGAATCGGCCAGCGTGAACATCAGGCCGCCATGGCAGATGGCATGGCCGTTCAGGAACTCGGGGCGCACCGGCATCGACAGGCGGGCGTAGCCGGGGCGGACTTCCTCGATCACCATGCCCAGCCAGCGGCTGCAGGCGTCGGACTCGTACATGGCATGCGCGGTGGCCTGGGCGAGGGCCTTGGGGTCTTGGTTCAAGCGGGTCTCCTTCACTCGCGGGGGAGGGGATCAGGCGCCCTTGAAGTGCGGGGCGCGCTTTTCAAGAAAGGCGTTCACGCCTTCGTTGTAGTCGTGGGACTGGCCAAGCTGGCGCTGCAGGTCTCGTTCGAGGTCGAGCTGGGCGTCGAAGGTGTTCGTGGCGCTGGCGTGCATCGACTGCTTGATCGCCGCCAGGGCGCGCGTGGGCTGCGCGGCCAGGTGGGTGGCCAGCGCCATGGCCTGTTCCATGAGCAGGGGGTCGTCCATCGTTTCCCAGATCAGGCCCCATTTCTCGGCTTCCTCGGCGCTGAGCTTGTCGCCGGTCATCGCCAGGCCCAGCGCGCGGGCCATGCCAAGGCGCTTGGGCAGCAGCCACGTGCCGCCGGAATCGGGCACCAGCCCGATCTTGATGAACGCCTGGATAAAGCTGGCCGAGCGGGCCGCCAGCACCATGTCGCACGCCAGTGCCAGATTGGCGCCCGCGCCCGCGGCCGTGCCGTTGACTGCGGCGATCACGGGCAGCGGCATCGCCTGCAGGCGGCGTACCAGCGGATTGAACCAGGTATCGATCAGTTCGCCCAGATCGGTGGCCTGGCCGGGCGTGAAATCGAGATCGGCCAGGTCCTGCCCAGCACAGAAGCCCCGGCCGGCGCCGGTCAGCAGCAGCGCGCGGGCACCGCCGGCTTCGGTCTGATCCAGCGCCTGCACCAGCGCGCGATGCATGTCGCGGGTGAAGCTGTTGAGCTTGTCAGGGCGGTTGAGCGTGATGACGGCCACATCGCCGTGCCAGCGCAGCAGGATGGGGCCGGATTCGAGACTCGCACGCGTTGGGGCGTGCGCGGGGCTAACCGGGCTGGCCGGGCTAACCTGGGACGGGGGCATGGTGGTCTCCTGCGCCATTTGATCTTCGGGTCGATATGCGGATCTGCTGCCGCAATGGGTCGCATGGCCATTGTAGATAGCGGCATACGTCCTTTAAATTAACCGACCAGTCGGTCGGCAAATAGTAGTAGGGATGCCGGCACGGCGCAAGAGGTGGCAGCCCGCCTTGACCGGCGCCACGGCGGCGGGCGAGTATCGATCCGCTTCTGTATCAGACAGATCACCGATTCCTCTCATCGCAAGGAGAAGACATGCCGTACGAGAACATCCTGGTGGAGACGCGTGGCCGCGTCGGGCTGGTCACGCTCAATCGCCCCAAGGCGCTGAACGCGCTCAATGACGCCCTGATGGACGAACTGGGCGCCGCGCTGACCGCATTCGACGCGGACGAGGCCATCGGCTGCATCGTCATCACAGGTAGCGAGCGCGCATTCGCCGCCGGCGCCGACATCGGCATGATGGCCCGGTATTCCTATATGGATGTCTACAAGGGCGACTACATCACGCGCAACTGGGAAACCATTCGCCGCATCCGCAAGCCCGTGATCGCGGCGGTGGGCGGCTACGCGCTCGGAGGCGGGTGCGAACTGGCGATGATGTGCGACATCGTGATTGCCGCGGACAGCGCGAAGTTCGGCCAGCCCGAGGTCAAGCTGGGCACCATGCCCGGTGCGGGCGGCACGCAGCGGCTGCCACGCGCCGTATCGAAGGCCAAGGCCATGGACCTGTGCCTGACGGCGCGCATGATGGACGCCGCGGAGGCCGAGCGGGCCGGGCTGGTGTCGCGCGTGGTGGCGGCCGACAAGCTGGTGGACGAGGCTGTGTCGGCGGCCGAGACGATTGCCGGCTACTCGCTGCCGGTGGTCATGATGATCAAGGAGTCGATCAACGCGGCCTATGAGACAACGCTCAACGAGGGCGTCCGTTTCGAGCGGCGCCTGTTCCATTCGACGTTCGCGACCGAGGATCAGAAGGAAGGGATGGCCGCGTTTGTGGAGAAACGGCCACCTGTTTTTAAGCATCGCTGAAACTTGAGTCAGGAGATACCCGAGGCAAGTTGAGGGGTATTGGTCGGCCCGATAATAATTTGCCGGGCCGATTTTCCTTTGCGATCAACGGCTTGTGTCGCGGATTCCGAATGTCTCGCCATGAATTCGTGACATGCATGTTGCAAAGGTCGCGGAACGGGCCTAATATTCGCCCCCTCGCAACACAAAGCGCGCTGCAAACGCAGCAGTGACAAGGGTTGCGGGGTTGGCAGGAGGTTGGGGTTGCGAGGTTCGCAGCGCTGGCCGGCAGAAAAAAGTTCTGCAAAAACTGTTGACGAAACGTTGAATGCGCTGCATAATCTCGTTTCTCCGCTGCAACGAAAGACGCAGCGACAGCGAACGGCAAAGCCGGTTGCTGGG